>R21__coassemble_2168_pt1 | contig 11709 bp, 7 predicted proteins | sample R21__metabat2_high_PE_034 | metagenome-assembled genome bin R21 | reverse complement strand
CCTGTCAGCTGATCGCTGTCAGAATAAGCATAGTGCAGTTTGATCGGATCGCCTTCGCCTACGGAAGCTTTGCCATTCTTATCCGTCAGGGTCAGAACACCGTTTTCATAGGCGTAGGTGCCCACGTCTTCAATGGAATACGCTTCAAACCAGAAACGGTAAGTGCCGTCCGCATTGAAGGTCATTTCCGTACCGCCGTCGTCGGATGCAATCACGACCGGCTCAGCGGCAGGGGCTTCTGCCACAGGTGCTGCTTCTGCAGATGCAAAGTTCAGCGTATCTGCAGGAATCGTGTAGTCGCCGGTCAGCTGATCACTATCGGAATACGTGTAATGGAGCTTGATCGGATCGCCTTCGCCCACAGACGTCTTGCCGTTCTTGTCCGTCAGGGTCAGGATGCCCTTCTCATAGGTATAGGTGCCCTTTTCGCTGATGCTGTATGCAGCGAAATCAAACTGATAGGTGCCGTCTGCAGACAGCGTCATGGTCGTGCCGCCGTCATCGGAGGTAATCACAGCAGACGCAGCGGCGGGTTCTGCCGGTGCTTCCGTTGCTGCCGGCTCTTCCACTGCTTCTTCTTCGGGGGCCACAACCTGATAGCCCGCGATGGAGCTTCCGCTCAGCGTCCACACCGTTTCAGGAACTGCGTCCAGAACAGCAGGATTTTCCGCGGAATCATAGGTGCCGTCCGCAGCCTCTGCATCACCCAACTGATATTTGGCCGGTGAACGCATCTGGCTGGAATACGTGTCCAGTTCAAGCTGGAAATTCGCATGTTCAGCGGCAGATGTAGTCACCGTGCCGTCCTCATTAACGGTGTAGGTGCCTTCTGCCTTCATGATGGAAATCATACCCAGACCGGTGTCATCCCCGATCACGGCACGCTTGCCGGCTTCCACACAGTAAGCATCACTGGTCAGAGCATAGGTTCCGTCTGCGTTCAGCGTCAGCGCAAGGTCCAGCGTCAGACGGCTGTCCACGTTCATCAGGCCATGCAGTTTGCCCAGCTGGAACTGCTGATCCTGCAGGATGTCCAGATTGACTTCCGCACCGGAAATGGTGACGGTATAGGTTCCGGTTACATCTGTGTTCTTCTCATATGCCGTGATCTTTCCGTCCGCCACGGTCCAGATGGTGCTGGGAACCGCATCCAGGACGGCGGGATACTCCGCGGAATCATAGGTGCCGTCCGCAGCCTCTGCATCACCCAACTGATATTTGGCCGGTGAACGCATCTGGCTGGAATACGTGTCCAGTTCAAGCTGGAAATTCGCATGTTCAGCGGCAGATGTAGTCACCGTGCCGTCCTCATTAACGGTGTAGGTGCCTTCTGCCTTCATGATGGAAATCATACCCAGACCGGTGTCATCCCCGATCACGGCACGCTTGCCGGCTTCCACACAGTAAGCATCACTGGTCAGAGCATAGGTTCCGTCTGCGTTCAGCGTCAGCGCAAGGTCCAGCGTCAGACGGCTGTCCACGTTCATCAGGCCATGCAGTTTGCCCAGCTGGAACTGCTGATCCTGCAGGATGTCCAGATTGGTTTCCGCACCGGAAATGGTGACAGTATGGGTTCCTGTTACGTCCGTATTCTTCTTGTAAGCCGAGATCTTTCCGTCCGCCACGGTCCAGACAGCACTGGGAACCGCGTCCAGAACGGCAGGATATTCCGCAGAGTCATAGGTGCCGTCCGCAGCCTCTGCATCACCCAGCTGATATTTGGCCGGTGAACGCATCTGGCTGGAATAGGTGTCCAGTTCAAGCTGGAAATTGGCATGGCTTGCCTTGGATGTGGTCACGGTGCCGTCCTCATTGACGGCGTAAGTGCCCTCGGCCTTCATGACAGAAATCATGCCAAGGCCCGTGTCATCCCCGATCACGGCACGCTTGCCGGCTTCCACACAGTAAGCATCGCTGGTCAGTGCATAGGTTCCGTCTGCATTCAGCGTCAGCGCCAGATCCAGCGTCAGACGGCTGTCCACATTCATCAGGCCCTGCAGTTTGCCCAGCTGGAACTGTTCGTCCTGAAGAATATCCAGATTGGTTTCCGCACCGGAAATGGTGGTCTTATACGTCCCGGCAACAGAACTGCCGTCAGCCGCCTGTACCGTCGTTCTGCCCGCTGCGGGAGCATTGGTTTTAAACACGCCGCCAAGAATCAGAGAGGGGATCAGAACAGCAAGCATCACCGCTGCGCACGCACCCCAGAGGGCAGGCTTTCTTGAGCGGGCCAGTTTGGTTTCTTCACCGGCATCCTTACCAAAGGCACCGATAATATTGAACACCATGGCTGCCAGGGCGGCCAGCATGCTGCCAAGGGAGAAATAGATGGCTTCCTCACCGCCGTGACCAGAGTCATAGTCGGTCAGAATGCAGATGCCGATGCCTTCCACACGGTCGCCCAGCAATGTGAGCGCACCGAAAGCCAGCGACGCAGTGACCAGGAAGGTCAAAAGTCTTGGCCATACAGCCTTGGGGAACTTTTTCAGGCACACCAGGGACGCGCATTCAATCAGCAGAGCAGCACCGTAGCAGACCGTGACCATCACGGAATTCATCTGCCCATAGGTGTAGTACCCGGTGGAAAAGCCGAGTCCGAACAGGACCAGAGCCAGAACAGTCAGGGCAATGACTGCAAAACCGGCTGCAGTCTCTCTTGTCATCTGTTTTTTCATGGGTTATGCCCTCCTTTCCTTCCGTTCCTGGATCAGATACAGGACAAGGAATACCAAGAACGCAACATATCCTGCGCACATCACAATCTCAAGGATCAGCATCCACAGCGGAATGGAACCCGTGGCCGTGGTGTCTGCCTTGATGCCGTTCATCAGAGCGCTGTTGACGTAGTTGTAGAGCTTACGGTGGAAACTGTCGCGGATGCTGGACTGCAGAACAGGGTCTTTGGATACCGAGTCCACTGTCAGATTCCAGATCTTGGCGTTATTGGACGCACCGAGCATCTGGTCATTGGTGGCCACAGCATTTTCGCGCGGGAGGAAGTAGGAAGCGGACTTGACAGAGTCAGTCATCAGGAAGCCCTTCCAGCCCCATTCCTTGCGCAGAATATTGACCATCAACGCCTTGGATGCGCCGACATGCGTGCATCCGATTCGGTTGAATGCACTCATCAGGCCCTTGATGCCGCCATCGCGGATACCGATATAGAAACCGCGGAGCTCGTTTTCACGGGCGGCCTGTTCATGCAGGAACACCGCCAGACCGTCACGGTTGGTCTCCTGGTCATTGAACGCAAAATGCTTGACGCTCGTCACCATGCCGTACTTGTTGAGAGCCTGGTGTGCATAGGCACCGGCCAGACCGGTCAGGATCGGATCCTCGGAATAGTAGCAGATGTTGCGGCCGTTATAGGGCGTGCGATGCAGGTTCATGCCCGGGGCAAACCAGACCTGATATCCTGTCCACAGACCATCATTGGCCACCAGCCTGCCCATCTCATACTGGAGCAGCGGAGAGAACGTAGCCGCAATCACGGGACCTGCGGCATAAACGTCCGTATAGTGCTTGTATGCGGGATCGGTTTCGGCAACCTCGTACAGCGTCCCCTTGGTGCGCTGGCCGATGTAACCGATGATGCCCAGCGGGGAGTCTGTGCGGCTTTCCACCGGGAAGGTGATCTCTTCAATCTCTTCACGATAGGAAATGTACTGATTGATCAGATCCTGCAGGCTCATTTCGTCCAGGACCTTCTCAAAGAGCGGATCATCATATTCCAGTCCGATCAGCTGTGCTGCGGAGACATTGTTCTTTGCACCATAGGTGAACGTTTCGGGACCGGTATAGGAAGTCTTTTCCGCTTCAGGATTGTAGGTCGCATTGCGCAGCATATAAATCATGTCATTGGTTGCTCTCAGGGAATCCACACTCCTGGGGAACGTGTTCAGCCAGTCATTGCGGGTGAGATACGTGACTTCAATCCCGTAACTGTTCAGATCAGCCTGATCCAGCTGGTTCTGCACGGTGGTGCCGTTGGATTCATGCTTATAGATGTCTGCATCCACATGTGCGGTATAGGCAGTACCGGTGGAAGCGATATTGACGCCCATAGCCTGCAGAGCCGCATTCAGTGCATCATGCGCACCGTTGCCGGTGGCGAAATAGTAGTCTCCCGCTTCGAGCATCCAGGATCCGGTCACACCGTCATGGGCATAAGTGCGGTCATAGGTATACATGTCTTCCGCATTGAAGGAGATTTTGACGTCTTCGCTCTCGCCCGGCTGGAGCAGGACTGTCTGTGTGAAATCCTTTTCCTGCGCTTCGCCGGTCTTGGCATAGCCGATCAGCTGAATCGCACTCTTTTCCACATGGTTGTCGCGGTCGCGCTGGGTGTAGGGCACGGAGACATACAGCTGTACTGCGTGCTTGGCTGCCGCGTCCCCGGTGTTGGTCACCCGGACCGTTGCCGTGGAAAGACCTGCACCGGTCCAGTCGATGTTCATTTCTGTAATTTCTTCTGTGAATGTGGAGCCTTCAATACCGTATCCAAAACCATAGCTGACTTCTGCGTCATAGTCCCAGGAAGAACCGTTCACACTCTGACCCTTGGCTGCCTTTGAAGCATTCCCCTGCTTCATGACGGTATCAAAGTAACGGGTTTCATAATACTTGTAGCCCGTGTAAATGCCTTCCAGCTCAGCCAGGTACCAGGAAGCGCGCAGGGCATTATTGTTGGTTGTTTCAATCTCATCTTCATTTTCAAAGACATAAATGCCGTAGTTCTGTGCCGCGGGGCTCAGCGCGGTATTGACGGCAAAGGTGTCCGGCAGATGGCCGCTGGGAAGAGCGGAACCGGAGAGCAGCTGTGCAATGCCGTAGGTGCCGTAGGCACCGGGGACACCGATCCAGAGGATGGAATCCACCTTGGCGTCCTGCTTGAGTTCTTCAATCTCCATGGCTGTTCCTGAATTGAGCAGCACGACGATCTTCCCAAAGCCCTGCTCCTTGACCCAGTTGACCAGGTCGCGCTCATCGTTGGAGAGGGAGAGAATGTTGCCGGTGGGCGACTTGGTAAACTCATCCGGGTTTTTCAGACCGTTCAGTCCCGGATAGAAACAGCAGGATTCGCCGGAGTCGCGGCCCAGGACAATGATGGCCGCATCCTTGTAATTGCCAAGCATGCCTGCGTTGTATTCGGATACAGGTACTTCCTTGATTTCCGCACCCTGTTCATCATAGGAGCTGACAACGTTGCCGCCCGAGGCGCGGGTCGGACCATAATCGGCTGCCTTGTCCTTGTAGAACTTCACCATATCCGGGTTGACAGAGAACCCTTCTTTGGTCAGCGCATCGGCCAGAGTGACCGCCTGTGAAGTCTGGATCAGTTCGCCCATGCTTCCGCCGAACTGCATCTTTTCCCCGCTGCGCATGCCAAAGAGCGTCACGTTCTTCCCGGCAATGGCAGGAAGACCCTTCAGCGCGACGCTGCCTTCTGCTGAGGCGCGGGTGCTGAAAGCGATCTCTGCATCCACCAGGTCGGATGCCTTGGCATAATCCGACTGATAGCGATAGTCTGCCGGATCATTACTGCGCTGAATGCCGGTAGACGATGTGCCCAGCAGTTCATCGACCTTGCCGGCCCAGGAGTTCGCCACTGTAAAAATGGCGTTGAAAATGACGGCACAGGCGAGAAAAACACTCGCCAGGCCACGGAACAGGCGTTTCTTGCTCATAACGCTCCCCCTTCTTGACACTTGCTGTTTACGGGCTGATTCCAGCCCTATCCGACATGATCTTAGACATAAAAAATGTGCCGCGCAAGCAGCGCGGCACAAACAGCATTTTTTTGGCACAAACGACATGGCGTTTACGGGATAATGATTTCCAGATAGAAGATCTGTCCCTCGGTATGGATATCGAGCCGGCCTCCGTATGACTGGACAATGCTGCGGATGCTCTTGATGCCGTATCCGTGGTCCAGCTTGTTCATTTTCCTTGTCTGCGGCAGGCCGTCCCGGATATCCAGCACGCCGTCAAAATAGTTTTCGAGCTCGATATACAGCATGTTTCCCTGATCAAGAATCGAAAGGCTGATCACCTTGCGCTCCGGGTCACTCAGGCGCTCCGCGCTTTCAATGGCATTGTCCAGCGCATTGCCGAGCATCGTGTACAGGTCGACCACACGAATCCTGGAGAGCTGTTTTGTATGAACCATGCAGGACAGACGGATGTTTCGGTTCGCGCAGTAGACGCTCTTTTCCGTCAAAAGCACATCCAGGGCTTCGTTTCCGGTCTTCACGACCGCATCATAGAAGCCGATGGCCCTGCTGGTCTCCTCGATCTGCTGTCTGCGCTCATCATCCGTCGCCATGGCCAGCGCCTGCAGCTGATGTTTGAGGTCATGGGTTTTGCGGTTGATCATGTCAATATTCTCTCTGGAGAACTCATACTGGTTCTTTCTCTCGCGCGCCAGGCGGACGATGATCTCCTTCTCTGCCTGCAGTGCCGTACGCCGGTAGATGGACCAGAGCACCACCGTCATCACCACATCCAGCAGAAGCATGCTCCCTACCAGATACAGCTGCAGATACCGATAGGTTGCCAGAAGATCTGCATGCCGGCTGAGGGGCACAATCAGCATCTCCATGACATATTTGCAGGTCGCGTTCATCGCCGTATAGGCCAGATAAAGGAACAGGAAGTTACCCGCAGCAGAGCGCTCATTGGTGAGCCGGGCGATCTCATCCGAACGGATCCGGGTGCCCAGGACACGGCTCGCTGCCCAGTAGAACAGGCAGTAAAACGCAGTCATGCAGACAATATAAAGCAGAGGATTCCTCGCCGGAAGGTCCGGAAAGAGCGTATAGACCAGGAGATTCCGCACCAGTGCCGCCGCAATATTCTCCGTCAGCACGGCCATCATGGTGCGGAAAAGTGCGCCTGCAATCGTTGTCTCGTAGCAGACGTAGACAAACCCCACCAGGACAAAGCTCATCATCAGCCAGTACGGGGCAATCGCCACCGGCACCTTCCCCATCACGGGACGCAGCCAGCGGCTGAGGGGCACATAGGCGAAAGCCAGCAGGAAACAGATCAGAGAGCTGATGCTGAGGCGTGTTCGGAATGCCTCCCTCTTCGGCAGTGCATGCCGGCACAGCAGAATACACATGGCCAGAGACCCGGCCATGTATCGGAACTGGTCGAGATAATCCAGGAAATTCTCCATATCGTTCACCTGTGCAGGTATTTCATATAATCGTACAGCAGATCATCCTTGTACGCACGCCCAAGCGGAATACTCAGGTCGTCCACGATCACATCGGAGGCAGAGATGCTTTTCAGGTGCTTGAGATTAATCAGGTACGACTTGTGGCAGCGGGCAAAATGATACGGACGCAGGGCATCCTCATGTTCCTTCATGCTGGCACGGACCCTGTAGGTCTGCTCCGCTGTATGGTAGATCACATAGTGCGCCATGACTTCCACATACTGAATGCTGTCCGTAGAAAGCCCCACCGGGCCGTTCACGGTATCAATGACAATCCGGTTGCTCTGAGTGCGGCCTGCCCTGCGGACAGCCTTCTGGAACTTCATGGCGAAATCGTAATATCCGACCGGCTTGATGATATAGTCCACCGCATCCACTTCATAGCCGTTGATCGCATACTGTGCAATATTGGTCACAAACAGGATGACCACGTTTTCGTCCGTTTCCCGGATCTTCCTGGCCGTGTCCAGGCCGCTTGTACCCGGCATATCGATATCAAAAATGATGATATCAAATGCTCTGTCCTCCGACTGCAGCAGTGCATCCCCGGAAGGCAGAGAACAGGTATCCAGCTGGAGATGCTGTTCATCGGCATACTTTTTTATATATTCAGCCAGCTGCTCCCGCATGGCCTGCTCATCGTCCACTATGGCAATCCGCATGTTTTCTTCCTCTTATCCATTCGTCGCGGCGTGTTTTCGCTGATAGGCAGTCGGCGTCATGCCGGTCTGTGCGCGAAAGAGCCGGCAGAAATAATCCGGATCATAATACCCGCTGAACATTGCCGCCTCACTGACGGGCATCTTCTGGGAAAGAAGCCGCTTGGCGTACCGGATGCGGATATCCGTGAGATATTCATGGGGTGTCATGCCTGTCGCCTGCTGAAAGCATCTCCGCAGATAATCCTTGCTGTAGCCCGTCGCCTTCAGCGCATCCGTCACCTGAAAATCCGGGTCACTGTAGGAGGCGGTGATGGTCTGGATCACCCGGCTGACAACGGGGTGAACCGGCGGCAGGGCTCTGCGGGCTTCAATCATCTGGAGCACCGCATTCACCATCGTTTCTGTCACCGCATCGGTTTCCTTCTGAATCAGATACCGGGACAGGAGGATCGCCAGCAAGTTTGTCATGGTATGGCAGCTGTCATCGGACAGGATCAGCGGCTCTGTCAGGGTCTGCGGCTTTTTCAGCGGCGCATCCGTGCGCTGGAGCGTATCGGTGCGAAGATACAGATCCCGGAATCCGCCCGGCGCCGTTTTTCTGTGGGGCATGCCCGGGGGAATGACATGCACAGAACCGGGAGAAAACGGGTAGGCCTGTCCGCCGATTTCTGCGGTGCCCTCCCCTTCCGTATTCACAATAATTTCGTAGCAGTCGTGCGTATGCAGTTCATGATCCACAAGACGGTTCGGCGATGCGCCAACCAGCAGCAGAGCCATATGATCCACCCTTTCTGTGACGCGCTGAGGGCAGTATAGCAAGATACAGCGTTTTTGTCCAGATTTGTGTCGCTTCTGTTCTGATGGAGAATCCAGGGCCATGCTATGATACAGCCATCAACTGAAGCAAAGGAGTGCAGAGCAATGGAAGGTATGATGCGGCAGATGGTGATGGCGGGACCCCGGAAGAGCAGGATTATCGAGGTTCCGATTCCTCAGTACAGTGATGATGAGATGCTGGTGAAGGTCACCCTGACCGGCATGTGCCATTCGGAATGGTATCCCTGGGCCACTGCAAAGGACGGCGATATTCTCGGTCATGAAGCAATCGGTGTCGTGGCCGAAGTGGGCAAAAACGTGGAAGGCTTCAAGGTCGGCGACCGCGTGACCGGTCTGGGCGGCGGCGCCTACAAAGAATACATTGTCATGACACCCAAAAAGGCCGTCCATGTGCCGGACTGCCTGAAGGATGAGGATGCCATTGCGGAGCCGCTCGCATGCCTGCTTTCCGCGGCCATGAAACTGCCTGTGGAAACACTCGGCGACACGGTGGCTGTGGTCGGCTGCGGTTATATGGGACTGGGCACCATTGCCCTGTTCAAAGCCATGGGCTACGGCAGCATCATCGCCATTGACAAGCGCCGTGAAGCCCTGGAGAACGCAAAGAAATTCGGCGCAACCGAAACTTATCTTCCGGAAGAGCTCCCCGAAATGTATCGCAGCAACTTTGAGACCATCGGGAAGGCCGACCTGACCCGCAGTGGTGACAATGCCAATGTGTTTGCCCCCGGCATCCCCACTGTCATGGAATTCACCGGTACGGAGGACGGACTGCAGCTGGCCGGCGAACTGGTCAAAGCGCACGGACGTCTGGGCATCGGCGGCTATCACAATGACGGTCCCCGTTCCATTGACTATAAGCTGTGGAACTTCAAGGCCATCACCACCATCAACTGCCATGAGCGCCGCGTCGACTATGAGGCAGGTCTCTGCCAGCGCTGCATGGAACTGCTTGAAAAGGGCATCTGGAAGTTCACCGGGGTCACCCGTGTCTTTGACATGAAGGATTTCGATCAGGTCAGCGACATGATGGAGCATCATACCGACAACTTCATCAAGGCGGGCATTCGGCCCTGAGCCATTCATCTGAAAACGGGCGGAAACTGCGGATCCGTCCGTTTTTCATCACAGGAGGAGCACCATGGATACCATGAAAACCGCCGTTGTGGGCTGCGGCATGATCAGTTCCATTTATATCAAAAACTTCCTGCATCTGTTTTCGGTGATCGACCTGGTCGGCGTATGCGACACCAATGAGGCCAATGCCAGAGAAAAATCCCGTTTCTTCGGTGTGCCCGTGCTGACCATGGAGCAGATCAAGTCCGACCCTGAAATCAGGCTCGTGGTCAACCTGACCGGACCTGCAGCCCATGCTTCCGTCATCCGGGAACTGCTGGAAGCCGGAAAGCATGTGTTCACCGAAAAGATGCTCTGCGTCGACTTCGAAACGGGAAAGGAACTGACTGCCCTGGCAAAGGAAAAGGGACTGTATCTCGGCGTTGCACCGGATACCTTTCTCGGAGCCGGTCTGCAGACAGCGCGCCTGCTCATTGACCGCGGCATGATCGGCCGCGTCACCTCTGCCCGCGCCGCCGTCAACCGGTCTCAGTCCCTGAATTCTGAACTGTTCCGCTTTATCCGCAATCCCGGCGGCGGGTTTGCCTTTGATGTCGGCGTGTATTATGTGACTGCCCTCCTGAGTCTTCTTGGCCCCATCCGGAAGGTCACAGGCTTTGTTGCGGAAAGTCAGGAACATCCGGCGCGCATGCTCCGCTCCGGTGAGTTTGGAACATCCTGGAAAACAGCCGACAATCACCTCTATGCAGGATCCCTGCTCTTTGAAAACGGCGCTGTCGCCACACTGCACCTCGATGGCGAAAGCATCAATGAAGAGCAGTCCTCTCTGGTCATCTATGGCACAGAGGGCATCCTGAAGCTGGGGGACCCGAACAGTTTCTGCGGTGCAGTCCGCCTGATCCGCGACAATGCGCCGGAAACCGTCATGCCCTTTACCCATGGGTTCACCGGTTCTCCGCTCTACGGTCCGGAAACCCCTGCGGATTACGGCCAGCACCGGGGTGTCGGTGCGGCAGAAATGGCCTGGGCCATCCTCGGCTGCCGACCGCACCGCGCATCGGCTGACATGGGACTGCACACCATGGAAGTCCTTCATGGACTGGAACTGTCTTCCAGGGAAGAAAAGGTTTACCGCATGACAACCACTTTCCAGCAGCCTGCCCCTCTGCCCACTGGCTATACCGATCAGATGCTGGGCGGCATGCGCGGTGATGCAGAAGGTTCTCTGGTTTAATCGTTTCCTGATTGTTTCGGCTCATCCGAAGCTGTCCGTAAAAAATGCCTTTGCTGAGGGATCGGTTCCCCGCAAAGGCATTTTTTCTGTTATGTGCAATCTCTGCATCCGCCTGGTTTCCCTTACGTGCCCGGTACAGGCGGATCCACGAAATGATATACTTTTCTCAAGCTTGAGGAAAGGATCTTATCATAAACTGAGAGGTGATCTGGAATGCAGTATTTTCCATGCTGCCTTGATGGCCGCTGTGGCGGAGGACGATGTGGGGCAGCAGGCCATGTCAGAAACGCAGCCCGCACCTGAGCAGGAGCAGCCTGTTGCCGGGCAGACCACCATCCGGGTGCTCATCAAGTCTTCTGGCTGCAGGGTCAACATCCGCACGGGCAACGGTACCAGCTACAGCCGCATCACCGCAGTCGCACCGGGCACAACGCTGGAGTACGTGGCCAGTGCCTTCAACAGCTGGTAGGCCGTGAAGATCGGAAGCCAGGTCGGATGGGTTTCCGGGGAATACAGCGAGATCACAACTGAATAAATGCTTGGGGAACCTGCTTTTCTAGTGGGTTCCCCCTATTTCGGTGGTGTTCTTTGCAAGAAAAACGAAGTATTTCAATGAAATCCGCAGAAATAATTCAAAACAGAGTCAATACAATGTGAAATTCACAGAAAACGAGAAA
>R21__coassemble_2075_pt1 | contig 12191 bp, 10 predicted proteins | sample R21__metabat2_high_PE_034 | metagenome-assembled genome bin R21 | reverse complement strand
GGGGAGTGTCGAGAGATTACAGCGCGCAGTGCCTCCCCTTGCAGCGCGGCAGTCTTTTCTGCGGAATCGTTTTTACTTCCTATACGGCAATTATCGGACATATGGGCGTGGATGCGGCAGCGGCCAATTCGGTGGCAGCCGTCGTGCGCGATCTGATCTGCTGCGCGTGCAACGGCATCGGCAGTGCAGCGGGCATCATGGTCGGAAATGAACTCGGTGCAGGCAACCTGGAAATGGGCAAGGCATATGGAATTAAGCTCAAGAATATTTCCTATGTGATTGGTTTTGCGTCCACAGCTGTGGTGCTTGCGCTGACACCGCTGGTTGTCCGTTTTGTGATCCTTTCAGAGACGGCTCAGAGCTATCTGACCGGAATGATGATTATCATGGCGATCTACATGATCGGACGTGCTGTGAATACAGTGACGATCAACGGCATCATGGATGGTGGCGGGGATACGCTGTTTGATATGTACAGCCTTGCGGTGTGTATGTGGGGCATTGCAATTCCTCTTGCTCTGCTTGGTGCGTTTGTATTCCACTGGCATGTCCTCATTGTGTATGCATGTACCTGCCTGGATGAGGTGGGCAAAATCCCGTGGGTGATGTATCGGTTCAGGAAATACAAGTGGGTAAGGAATCTGACAAAAGATCAGCAATAAATGGCACAAAGGTAGTATTCCTGCCGCTGGAATCAACGTATAGAACACAGCCCCTGTTTGAATGAACGACAAGTGTCGTCCGCCAAACAGGGGCTGTTTTTATGCAGGCATATGGCGCAGTGATGTGGATCACAGTTCCCGTACACTGCCTCGATAAACGACCTTTCCAAACAGCTGGACTCGCCGGGGTGCAGCGCTGACAGGGGAGAGCAGCAGATCAATTACGGCGTGTGCAATGTCAACTTTCGGCGTGCTGTAGCTGGTCAGGGAAAGATCCTGAATGTGAGCATCAGGGATATCGTCGAAACCGACAATGGAAAAGTCTTTGGGGCATGTCTTTCCAAGCTTTTCCATGGCCTGAATGACCGACGCTGCCGTCTGGTCATGACCGCAGACGAAAGCAGTGGGGAGTTCACCGCGTTCGTCCAGTTCTCGAATGGCCCGCTCGACCATGGTATATTCATCAAACTTTTCGCCCTTGATATCAATAAAAGAATTATGGCGGATGGGCAGGTCGTGGCGTGTCAGAGCACGCTTGTAGCCGACCCAGCGGTCCTCGAGACTGGCCGTGCGGAAACGTGTGCCAAAGTACTGAATGTTGGTATGACCTTTCTGGATCAAATGCTCCGTCATCAGATACATGCCGGACGTGTTGGCCGTGGTGACGCTGTCGACTGCCAGGTCGTCATAATACTGGTCAGCCATGACATATCTCAGGTTCAGACGCTGAATCATCCTGCAGTAATCCTTACTCAGATTGCCTACTGTGATCACGCCGACGCAGGGCATGCTGCTAAGGGAAATCGGAGGCAGGCATCTTGCTTCATCCGTTTCGGAAACGCTGCTGAGGACCAGTGGGTGGCCAAGGGATGCTGCGTAACGTTCCATTTCATAGCACAGAAGATGGTAAAACATGCTGCGCTCCACAATGTCCAGCCGCATGGGGACGAGTGCAAGAATACAGCCTTCCAATTTTTCTGAAGTTGTATATCCCAGTTCTTTGGCAGTCGCGATCACACGGTCGCGCAGCTCTTCACTGACGCCATCCTTCCCGCGCAGCGCCAGGGAAACCGCATTCTTGCTGATCCCGAGCTGATGCGCAATATCAGCCATCGTAACGGACTTGTTCTTCAATTGCATACACTCCTTTGTTCTTGACAACTATACATAAAATCAAGTAAGTTGTCAAGCAAATAAAAGGAACGACGTGCTGACCATGACAAACCTGCCAAGGTAACTTGACAAAACAAGGATTCGTCAAGTTGCCAAACCACAATAATGCATTTATCAGGGGGTGAACTATGGAAAAACAGGGAGAAAAAAAGACAAAATATCATAAAAAAGAAAAAAGTCAAAAAATGTAACTTGACAAATAAAGTGACAGAGAATATAATCGGCACAGAAAAACAAAGGGGTGGTTCCGTGAGTACAGCGCGAACAGGCGTCAAACATCAGGTTCATAGAATGCACCGTGGTGCTGACGATTACGCAGTGGCTGCTTTGTCCTATACGGTTACAGGGATTTTTGCACTGATCTGTTTTGTTCCTTTTCTCCTGGTTATTATCTATTCCTTTACTCCATATGACCTGTATCTGAAAAACCATTTTAATCTCTTCCCGGAGCGACTCACCCTGGATGCATACAGAATGGTGATTGACTATCGCTATATCTGGCACGGCTATGCCAACACACTGTACATTACAGCTGTTGGGACTGTGCTGTCGATGATGCTGATGGTCCTCACTGCATATCCGCTGACACGCAGGGAGATGAAAGGCGGAAAGCTGATCACCACACTCTGGGTATTCACCATGTTCTTTTCAGGCGGTATGATCCCGGAATATTTTCTTGTGCGGTCGCTTGGACTGCTCAACACATTGTGGGCGATGATTCTTCCGGGACTGCTGGGCTGCTACAACCTGATTCTGATGCGCAACTATATTGATGGTCTGCCATCCTCCCTGGAAGAGGCAGCCACCATTGACGGAGCAAATGATCTGATAATTCTGGTGCGCATCATTCTTCCACTGTGCACGCCAATCCTGGCAACTCTGGGCCTGTTTACAATGGTCGGATACTGGAACAGCTACTTCTCGGCCATTATGTATGCCACCAAGCGTACGATGTGGCCGCTGCAGCTGGTACTTCGAGAGATTGTGTTTGAGGGATCTGCAGCGGAAATTCAGGCAAGCGGCGGCGTGGCGGATGAGAATATTACATCGCCTTTCCTGCTGCGTATGGCGTCCATTGTGGTGGCGACTGTACCGATCATGCTTGTATATCCGTTCCTGCAGAAATACTTTATGAGCGGCCTGGTGCTGGGCGGCGTGAAAGAGTGAGGGGGCGAGTGTGTGATCAAAAGCAATGTGATCAACAGACCGAAAAGGAATCCTTTCGTTCAACATCTCTATAAGCACCGCTGGCTGTATCTGATGTCCATCCCAGGACTTGTTTATCTGATCGTTTTCAAGTATGTCCCGATGTATGGCATCATCATGGCATTCCAGGATTTCAACTTTAAGAAGGGTATCTTCGGCAGTCCGTTTAATCATTTTGCGCACTTTAAGCAGCTGTTCTCCAGTGGCAAATTCGGCGATGTGTTCAGCAACTCCGTTATCCTGAGCCTGCTGCGCCTATTCATTAATTTTCCGATCCCAATCATCCTTGCTTTGATGATCAACGAACTGCGCAGTACGGTCTTTAAAAAGTCAACGCAGACACTGCTGTACCTGCCGCACTTTATGTCCTGGATTGTGCTGGGGGGCATTGTGCAGAACTTCCTGAGCGTGAATACCGGACTGGTGAATGATCTGATTGATGCAATGGGAGGCAGGCGGATCAACTTTCTGGGCAGCGAGGAGTGGTTCCGTTTTTGTGATTGTCATCACAAGCATCTGGAAAGAAGCCGGATGGGGCACCATCATTTATCTGGCGGCACTATCCAGTGTGAACCCGGATCTCTATGAGGCGGCCACTGTGGATGGGGCCAACCGCTGGCAGAAGATCCTGCATGTAACGCTGCCGGGCATCGCCTCCACGATAGTGATTACGCTGGTTCTGGCGATCGGCGGCATGATGAACAATGGGTTTGAACAGGTGTACCTGTTTCAGAATGACTTGAATCTGTCTGTTAGCGAAGTGTTTGAGACTTATACATATAAGATCGGCATTGTGTCAGGACGCTATTCCTACTCCACGGCCGTCGGCCTGTTTAAGAATGTCATTGGAACTATTCTTATTTTCTCTGCAAACCGCATTGCCAAGAAGCTGGGCAGTGCAACACTCTTCTGATTCAAGCAGCGCAAAGCTGTATTGAAATAATACAAGGGAGGTATTCCTTATGAAGCGTCTCGTTTCTCTGCTCCTGTGTGTGGCGATGGTTATGACAGTTTTGTCCTTTGCTGCTGCTGAAGACCGTCCCACTGTGACGATGATGAATCGTCTGCCTTCTTCTTATGTAGTGGAAGACAACCCTGCCATTGAAGCTCTGGAAGATCTGCTAGGGGTAAACCTGGAAATCGAAGCTCCCCCGATCTCATCATACGGTGATCGCCGCAACATTGTTCTTGCATCCGGCGATCTTCCTGACATTATCTATGTATGGGATACCGGCGCCAGCTATACCCAGTGGAGCCGTGACGGTCTGTTCCTCGACCTGACTCCCTATCTGAATGAGAAGGATATGCCCAATGCATACGCTGTGCTGACCAGTGACGAGCTGCAGCGTGTGACGGTGGATGGCGCGATTTATTCGCTGCCCCGTGTACAGACCAAACCCATGGACGTGATTCTTTACCGTCAGGACTGGCTGGATGCTGTCGGCATGGAAGTACCCACGACGCCGGCTGAGTATGCAGCAGTGATGCAGGCATTTACCGACAAGGATCCTGATGGCAATGGACTGAAAGATACATACGGATGGTCTCTGAATATCCCGCTGGCGGCTGCACACCGCTCCATGCTGTCCGGTTTTGGCGTTCGTCCTTCCACTGTGCCTGATGAGAACGGCGTTTATACCGTGATGGAGGCTCAGCCTGCGTATATGGATTATCTGGACTGGCTGCGTGAACAGTATGCCGGTGGCGCTATCAATCCTGAATTCTATCTGGTCCAGGCTAATGAGGACTGGGATCTTTGGTACGGTGGCAACATGGGAACCCGCAATCAGTGCGTTGTTGAGCACTATGTCCAGGATCTGTCTTCCACTGAGTGGGTCGACAAGAGTGACGTGCGTCTGGTTGCAGGCCCTCCGCTGAAGATGGAAGGTGACGAGAAGGCCAACGTTTACTATGAACCGCAGATCTGGGGCAACTGGGCTATCAATGCCGACTGCAAAGATATTGAAACTGCGATCCGTGTCCTGGATGCCGGCTATTCTGACGCTGTGAACAATATCCTGGCGTTCGGCGTGCAAGGCATAACCTACACAACCTTCAACGATGAAGAACAGTATGCTCTGAAAACTCCTGAGCAGCGTGCAAAATATGATATCTACACAGCTACCTATGCCACATTCAACTATCAGACAGCCGACAAAGGCATTCTGATTGTGAATGGCGACACAGAAGAGGAAGTCGAAGCTTTCGTTCAGGTCAACAATGCCATTGCTGAACAGACCAACCGTGTTTCCTACATGGTGGGTGATATGCTCGACGGCGTGAGCGAAGCCATGACCGTGATCGCCGACGAGGGTGTGAACGATAAGTTCAAGGAACTGCGCACCAAGTATATCTGCGGCCAGATCGAGCGTGACGAACTGGTGGACTTCATCCAGAATACCTATGTGCCTGCCTATCAGCCTGTGATGGATATTTACGCTCAGAACGGTCTGAACAAGTAATTGTATTCACGTCAGACGATGACTTGGGTCTGATGTGCCCGCCGGGGTCCGGTGCTCCGGCGGGTCCTTGACGGATGGGCCGGTGAACGGCCTATCCGTCAGAGAAATCATTTCGGTCCGGACAGATTTATATGGGAATTTAGGAGGAAAAGAGCATGGCAAATCCTGTTTTGACGTCCTGCCCTCTACTGAAACGCTACGAGAACAATCCTGTTCTGGCTGCATCGGATGTACCCTATGCCGCGGATCTGGTGTTCAATGCCGGTGTCATTAAGTGGCATGGGCAGTATGTGATGGTGTTCCGCAACGATTATGGTTATGTCTCCGGAAGCAGATTTGACGGAACAAACATCGGCCTTGCCACCAGTCAGGATGGTATCCGCTGGACAGTGATGCCAGAACCCTGCTTTGACAGCAAACGTCCGGAGGACCGTGAGATTTTCCATTTGCCCGATGGAGAAATTGTGCGCTTTTACGATCCCCGTCTGACCGTGATTGATGATGCGGCATATATGTGTTTTGCTGTGGATACTCACCATGGTCTGCGCGGCGGGATCGCTGAAACCACTGATTTTATACACTTTAAGCTTATGTCGCTCACGGTTCCAGACAACCGGAATATGGTCCTTTTCCCGGAAAAAATAAACGGTATGTATATGCGGCTGGAGCGGCCGATGCCTGTTTACAGCAGGGGTCGCGACCGGTTTGACATCTGGCTGAGTGAATCTCCGGATCTGGAGTATTGGGGACATTCCACCATGCTGGCAGGTGTGGAAGACTTTCCCTACGCCAATGACAAAGTGGGTCCCGGAACACCGCCCATCAGGACAGAAAAAGGATGGCTTGTGTTTACTCACGGCGTGGATCTGGACCCTGAACGGGGAAAGAATGGATGGGAAGATACATGGAAGAAGCGTTACTGCGCCGGCATGATGCTTCTGGACTTATCAAATCCACGAAAGGTGCTTGGAATCTATCGTAAACCGCTGCTGGCCCCAGAGACGGTCTATGAAAAAGACGAGGGATTCAGGACTAACGTTATTTTTCCCACGGGTGCTATTCTGGAGGAAGATGGTACAGTCAAGATCTATTATGGAGCTTCAGATACTGTCATTGCACTTGCAACAGCCAATGTGAATGAACTGATTCAGCTTTGCCTGAAGGGCGAATAATGTTCGAATGTTTGGCATTTTCAAAAGAAAATTATAAAACGCGGTGTGGAGCCGCGTTTTTTGAAAGGAAGGGCAGATATGGAACTGAGCGACATGAAAGCTGAATTTGAACGAACATGTCAGAGTTATGAGTCGACCATGCTGACATTCAAGGGAGTCGGAAGTTTTGATGTATACAATTGTTCCGTTCCTTTTGTCTGGAAGGGCCGCAGTTACATCTATGGCCGTGTGGAAAAGCGCGATGAGTGGGCATGCTCCAGGGTGTTCCTGTTTGATAAGACCGGGCATGATGAGTTCACGGTTTCAGCAGATTCTGGGATTTATCAGCTGGAGGATCCATTCATTCAGTTTATTGGCGATGAGATTGTCATGGGCGGAACCCGGGTGTTCAAAGAGAACGGTGAGATCAAGACCTATCATGCAGACTTCTTCCGGGGAACTGATCTTAGCCAGCTGGTTCATTTCGCAAGCGGGCCGGATAGGATGAAAGATATTCGTCTGGTGCAGCTTCGTGATGGACGCATTGGCGTATTCTCCCGTCCGAATGGAAAACAGATAGAAGAAAAGTATGGTTCAGGATCGGTCGTGGGATTTACCATCATTGAGGATCTGCACGAGCTGACTGCTGAAGTGATCGAAAATGCAGAAATCATCGGGCATCTGTTCGGAAAAGGGGAATGGGGCGGATGCAATCAATGCTATCTTCTTCGTGATGGTCGGATCGGTGTGATTGGACATAAGTGCTATACCCAAAAGGACGATGAAGGAATGGACCAGGCGGTTTATATGAATGTTGCTTTTATGTTTGATCCGGAAACCCGTCAGGCAACAGAGCCCAGGATTATCGCAACCAGGAAGAGCTATCCCATGTATGTTGCGAAGAAGCCCCGATTAAAGGACTGTGCCTTTCCATCCGGTATTGTGCTCCGCAGCGATGGGAAGGTGGATCTGTACAGCGGGATAGGCGATACTGCTGAAGGCCGGGTTGTGATTGATAATCCCTTTCAAGGTCTGCTTACAGGTGCTCCTGACAGATGAGAAACAGGATATGAGATGTCATCTATACGGACTCTCCCGTTAGACTGGGACATTGTGTTATAATCAGTTCAGACTTTGCCGGGTGAATTGTCACAGCGGGTGAAGCGGAACTGCTGATCGTGGAGGAATTAACATGAAACCGCTGATTGCTGCTGATCCGTTTGTGCTGAGCGCGAATGGACGTTATTACCTCTATGCCACCGCTGAAGAAAACGGTGTGTTTCAGGTGCGTGTGTCAGATGACCTGCTGCATTGGTCTGCACCGAAGGTGATTTTTCAGGCGGATGAGGATTTCTGGGGCAGAGACTGCTTTTGGGCACCGGAATGCCATGTGATCAACGGACGGTATTATCTGTTTTTCAGTGCCAATCAGAAGGACAGCGATGCGGAGGAAAGCTTTGCCATTACCTGTGTGCGCTGCGATACGCCTGATGGCGAGTTTGAAGATTTTCTCCGCCGCCCGCTTTTTGTGATGGATTATCCTGCTATTGATGGAAATATCCTGGTGGAGGATGGCCACATCTATCTGTACTACAGCCGATGCTGCTTTGAACATCAGGTGAATGGTCTGGAAGAGAGTTGGATCTATGGTGTTGAGCTGAAAAGCGATTTAACCGGTATTCTCGGTGAGCCCAGGCTTCTTCTCCGACCTGAACAGGAGCGGGAAGGCCGCAGCGCTCCGACGACCGGCCGCCGCTGGAATGAAGGCAGCTATGTCCTCAGGGAAAACGGCTATTATTACATCATGTACTCAGGCAATTACTATATGGAGCGCCACTATGCCATGGGATATGCCGTGGGTACTTCACCTATGGGGCCTTTTGTGAAGGCCGAGGAGAACCCGATTGTCGAGTGTACTGAAAGCATTACAGGAACCGGCCATGGGTGCCTGGTGCGCACGGAGCAGGGCTTAAAGGCCGTCTATCATGGCAGAACGGCAGCAACCGGCGAAAGCCGTGTGGGATTTGTTGCTTCTGCCCGGATCAAAGATGGAAAACTGTCGGTTGACTTCAATGATGCCGTTTTAATGATGGAAAAGGAATCCATGTGACTGTCATGAGGGGCATCTTGAACTGATATCCAACAGAGCGTTTTGCGCCATGGATATCCCAGATATTGGGATATGTGGCTGAAAGGCTATGAATTGCTGGTTACTGCAGCGGTTGGCACAGTAACCATTTTTTTTGTTTTCAGGAAATCACAAAAAAACCTGTAAACCTTGATAAATCAGGCTTACAGGATGCGTGGAGCATAGTGGATTCGAACCGCTGACCCCAACACTACAATAGCACATATTACTGCTTTTCATGATTTCCCGCCGCACACTCGTGACATTAGACGCGCGGAATCAGGGATGTCCGACGTGTTCAGAAAGAATATCTATCCACCTGGATACCGTGGACTCAGACTTAGTCATCCTTCCTCTTGCGGAAGAGGTATTCGTCCAGGTCTTTCTTGACATTGTCCGGAATCACTCTGGCTACCGGGCAGCATGCGGCGCAGGCCATTCTCCGGGTGAAGGCGGCGATAAAGCCGATATCCTTCTGAAGCTGGTCCATGGAAAGGACTTCCATCGTGTCATAGCGGCAGTGGATGGGAGCCGCGTTTCCGCCGGCAAGACGGGCAAAGGAGAGAGCGGGAACACCCTTGTCTGCGAACGGAGTCGAGTCGCTGGAATAGACGCCTGTTCGGGCTGCAATGGGGAAGCCGACCTCGGCGCCCATATAGGTGATGTAGTGCGCAAGCTTGTCTTCGGCTGATACGCGGGAGATCATCTTGCCCAAAATGCAGCCGATCATGTCAATATTGATGTTCAGGACTGTTTTTTCTAAGTCCGCCTCATGGTCACGCACATAGGCCTTGGAACCGAGCAGACCGCGTTCCTCGCTGCCGCAGAAGAGAAAGCGGAGACCATAATTCAGCTCCTGCCCCTTCAGCGCATCCATGATGCCGAGCAGACCGGCAGCGCCGGTCATGTTGTCATATGCGCCGTGGGAAAGGGAGGTGGAGTCATAGTGCGCAGTCAGGGTGATCCATTCATCCCTCTTTCCGGGTATTTCTGCGATGACATTGTGGGATTCGCCATCATATTCACGCTGCTTCACACAGATACGGGCATGCTTTGCATTGTCTCGCACCATTTCGACGGCCGAAGACGTGTGGATCATGGCACAGAGCACTTTGCGTTCATCGCCCACAACAGCCTCGCGCAGGTCGCGTTGATCGATATCCTGCTGGGGATAATACATGTTTCCATAAGAGAACAGAATCCCCTTTGCACCGGCCTTCATCAGATCCTGATAGCCAAAGAAGCCGATTCCCTGGGTGTCCAGGAGAACAATCTTGTCCTTTGCGCCGGCCATGCTGACTGGGTCCAGAGCAGGCATATAGTACAGCTCACCCTCGACCTCGCCGCTTCCGCATCCATAAAAGGGCTTGCACGGGATGTCTTTTCCGTCCACCGTCACGGATCCGCCTTTCATTTCCGCCATGGCGACACGGAAGCCTTCAAGATGGGCGGGAACTCCGAGCTCCTCACAGCAGGCTTTCAGGTATTCCCCGACCTGCGTCTCCTGTGCTGTTCCGCTGGTATGCGGAAAATCCGTCTTCTGAAAAATCTGCAGCAGTCTTTCGTTTGTCATAGTGCCTCCTGTTTTATATTGTACGTTTTCAGCGGATCATGGCTTTTGGCCTGTACGCCCGATGTTCCAGGGAACAATCGGAACTGTACGCCTCCGGCGCTTCGGGCTTAATCATACCCCGAAACCGGACAGAAATCAAACATCCCGGGTGCCGAAAGGAGACCAGAGGATTTGAGCCTGATGCGATGATCATCATCATGAATCCGATGACGACAGAAGGGAACGAATGAAAGATTGGGTTGGCTGGTAGACATCCGGAAATAATAATGCGGTTGGTACACATTTGGTACTCAAAGCGGGAAGAATAATGATAATTCAGAGAAAATCAAAAGACAAAAAAATCCCGGAAGTCTTATATTTCAAGACTTCCGGGATACGTGGAGCATAGCGGATTCGAACCGCTGACCCCAACACTGCCAGTGTTGTGCGCTACCAACTGCGCTAATGCCCCGTCGACGTTGCGTATTCTAACACGGGTTCCGCTTTTTGTAAAGAGGAAAATGAAGATTTTTGTGAAAGAATTTTTCGAGGAAAATGAAGATTTTTGTGAAAGAATTTTTCGACGAGGCTTATAAAAACAGGGAAGTCCTTACAGGACAATGTCTTCAAACCTGAATCCCTTTGGAAGTTCTTCCTCTTCCAGGAAGGTAAAATCCGGATCATAAAGGACAGGAAGGAAAGCGTAGCAGGGAATCTGATCAAATTCTCTTCCATAGGTGGTTGAGCCAAACCAGCCGTTTTCCATGGCGCGCAGGTGAAGGTCACGGGCGAACTTGGTGCGGTTGGAGCAGTCATGGACAACAATGGGCCAGCTTTCTCTGTCTGCTTCAGCCATGAGTGTCAGCGTCAGGTTGCGGCTCCACACAGGAGAAAAGTAACCGAGACGCGACATATAGAAGTTTTCGCCCTCATAATTTCCAATATTGTTTTCATTGAGATGAAGCTCAGCACAGTTCATAAACTGGAGACCGGTGGACAGAATGGCTTCTTTCTTCTGGTGGAACTGGGCATAGAAGTCAGGGGTCATTGGCGTTTCGATTCCGACATAAGGAATGCATTTGGCCGCGAGGCGGATGTTTTCAATGACCTTGTCTGAACAGTTGGTTGCGCCAAGGTTGAAACGGAGCTCATCCAGACCGGCTTCAGCCAGTTCCTTCAGATTTTTCTCGTTTGCGAGCGTCCCATTCGTGTACATATGCTGATGAATCCCAGCGTCATGGAACTTCCTGATCATCGGATAGTACTTTTCGATTTCCATAAAGGGTTCAAGATACACATAGCAGATGCTCCCGGGCTTGCGCTGGATGGAGAGCAGGAGATCCATATCCTCAACCCGGTATTTTCCACCGCCGATTTCCCACAGGCCTTCGCCGATCGGTTCCTGACAGTCCAGTTCTCCGTAATTGTAGCAGAATGGGCACTGAATATTGCAGCGGTTGGTTTTGCGGATAGCCGTCAGACCGGTTCCGGTCAGACATCCGCGGCAGCCTCTGGGAAACAGTTCATCCGGTCCGACATAGAGCGTGCGTCCGTTCAGGGAGCGCAGATGAGGGATCTGTGCTTTCAGTTCTTCGTGGTCATGTTCCACGCGCTCTTCGATTTGCGACATGGTGCTGTACACGATTTCCATCTGATGAATTCCGAGATCTTCACCGCTGTCCTGAATCTGGGCAAATAATTCAAACCATTTCTGTGCATCCGTTTTGGAAATCTTCATAAATCTGGCGGCCTCCTCTGTGGTTACAGGCCGATTATACCATGCAGACTGTATAATCGGCAAATGTTACTATTCACGGTTTGAAACCAAATAAACAGCATTTAGGAATACATGGTCTC
>R21__coassemble_2049_pt1 | contig 12311 bp, 12 predicted proteins | sample R21__metabat2_high_PE_034 | metagenome-assembled genome bin R21 | reverse complement strand
CCATCGCCCTGTCGGCCACCAGCGCCTATTTCCGCCGCTCCCTGCTCATTGCCGTTGTGGTTCTGATCATTGCCGTCGCCGTGACCGTCGCCATCCTGGTCCGCAATCAGCATCTGAGTCAGGACCTGTCCCAGCTGCAGACTTCGCTGAGCGAAAGCCAGAACAAATGGAAAGAGACCGCCGCCAAGAAGGAAGCCCTGCAGACGGAGCTCGCGGATGTGGAAAACAATATCCGTGAAGCTCAGCTGACCTACGATGAGTCGACCGTGAAGATCGCCGATCTTACCGGACAGATTGAGACGCTGACCGCTCAAAACGCCTCGCTGGAAAACCAACTCGTCATTGCCGCCGATACCGAGAGCATGTATACCCGCCAGGCCGCAGCCATTCGCGAGACCATGGAGGTCATGAAGGCCTCGAACGAATCACTCGTGACGGCGCTGACCGTTGAAAGCGAGTATACCGGTGACCTCTGGCAGGCCATGATCGATTCCCGCGATCAGATTCTCTCCAGTCTCAAGACCCGAAAAAAGACCACGGAAGATGCCCTGAAGAGCGCAAAGAGCCAGCTGGAGACGCTCTCTGCGGTCGGAAACACCGTGAAGGCGGACAGCGTGCGTGCCGAGATCCTGGATCTGGAAAAGGAACTGGCTGAGATCAATCATAAGATCCGCATGTACGGAACGGAAAATGATCTGAATTCCTGATTTCAAAGCATAGGAAAAGCCCGGAAGTGCATCCGGGCTTTTCTTATGGGTTCATCACACTTTGCAGTGCGCATTGGTCATTTCTTCGAGCTCATCCAGTGCGCTCTCTGCCGCCTTCTGGTCCTTGCCGGAGGCAAACAGGTACGCTTTCAGCTTGGGCTCTGTGCCGCTGGGCCGCACAATGATCTTGCGTCCGTCAGCGAGCTGGAAGGAAAGAACATCACTCTTGGGAAGACCGGTCTCGTCATGCAGGTAGTCGGTCCGCACCGCACCCTGCCAGGCTTTTTCCTTAAAGCTTTCCACCGGTGCCCTGAGCTTGAGCATGATCTCCGCCATCTGTTCCGCGCCTTTTTCGCCTTCATACTGGAACGTCAGCAGGCGCTGCGCATAGAAACCAAACTCGGCGCGCAGTTCATCGAGGCGTGTGAGCAGGTCCTTGCCCTGTCCCTTGTAATAGGCTGCCATCTCGCAAACCAGGACAGATGCGTTCACAGCATCCTTGTCGCGCACATCCGTGCCCGAAAGGTAGCCGTAGCTCTCCTCAAAGCCGAAGACATAGCGGTCTTTCTCCCCTGCTTTTTCCAGAAGGCCGATCTGCTCACCGATGAACTTGAATCCGGTCAGCACGTTGCGGAGTTCTACACCGTACTTTTTGCAGACAGGAACCGCCATTTCCGTGGTGACAATGGTCTTGACAGCAACAGGTGCTTTTCCGCCCTCGTTCTTTCTGTGGGAGCACACATAGTCCAGAAGCAGAATGCCCATATCATTGCCGGAAATCAGGGTGACTTCGTCTCCCCTGCGCACGCCCGCACCAATACGGTCGCAGTCCGGGTCTGTGGCAAAGCAGAGATCCGCTTTTTCCTTCACCGTCTGGCGGATGGCCAGCTGCATGGCCTCGCGGATTTCCGGGTTCGGATACGGCGCGGTCGGGAAATGTCCATCCGGCATTTCCTGCTCGGGCACAACGGAAACCTCAATATTGCCCAGGCGTCTGAGCATTTCCCGGACAGGTACATTGCCGGTTCCGTTGAGCGGAGAATAGACGACATGCAGTTTTTCCGTCGTCCGGGTGATGCGGAGCTTATCAATGCATGCGTAATAGGTTTCAATGGTTTCCTGATCAATATAGGTGACTTTGCCGGATGCAAGCGCCTCACCAAAGTCAGGCAGCGTATCTACCAGCGTTTCCTCCTGATCGATCAGACCGAGGATCTTTTCCGCTGCTTCCAGAGTGATCTGGCATCCGTCGGAGCCGTACACCTTATAACCGTTGAACTTGGCCGGGTTGTGGCTGGCCGTGATCATGACGCCTGCCGTGCAGTGCAGATGACGCACTGCATAGGAAAGCATGGGGGTGGGCATCAGGTGCTCATAGAGATAGACGCGGATGCCCATGCCTGCGAGAACCGCAGCCGTGAGCTCGGCAAAATCTCTGGAATGAATCCGGCTGTCGCAGGAGACTGCGCAACTGGGCGTATCAGATGCTGCAAGAATGTAATGTCCAAGACCACGTGTTGCGCGGGCAACGGTATAGACATTCATGCGATTGGTTCCCGGCCCAAGAACGCCGCGAAGGCCGCCTGTTCCGAAAGCCAGATCACGGTAGAAACTGTCCCCCAGTTCCTCCTCTGACATTTCCTTCATCATGTTCAGAAGTTCTTCGGGCATTCCTGGATGGCTCAGCCATCTTGCTGCATCTTCCTTAGCCAAAGCAGATTCCTCCTTTATGCCTGCTTGTAGTTCTGCCGGCCGTTGAGCCATGGCATTTTTCCTTCGGTAATCCGGGTCGGGATATTGCGATTCTGGTCCCAGGAAAATCCATCCGGGCGCAGATCGAATCCCTCCTGATAGAACTCCGTGGAGATATCTTCCAGCAGATTGTACATCATGCGCGCATAATGTCCTCTGGCTGAACGGAAGGGACAGTTCATCAGTGCCTGAATGTCCTCCATCAGAAAGATGGGGAAACCGTCAATCCCGATGCGGCTGATGTAGCGCGGCGCATGCTCCCCGACACGCAGGCAGGGAAACATGCCCCGGACCCAGCCCCGGGCATGATTGACTGTCGCCATATACTCCATGATCACCCGTGGAGGAACGGCAAACTGCCATTCCTTAATGACTGAACCATCCACGGCATAGCGTGTGTAGACAAGCATATTTTCTTCGAACAGGTTGACTGAGAACCCGCCGTCATCCGGTCCCGCCGGTCTGGTCGGCGCGCATGAGTACACAAAAATGGCCTTGCTCACCCCTATGCCGCCTCCTTCCGTGTAACAGATATCTTTTTACAATTTTATGCTACTTACAGCATTTCGTCAACCGGATTTTGGGGAGCCTCTCCCATCGCCGAAACGGCCCGGATCAGCGTGTTTCCAATGGCTTCCAGCTGTTTTTCGTCCACTTCAGTGTCTCTTCGGGTATGCAGATTTGGAATGCACAGACCAATCAGAGGGCGGCGGACGCATGAGAGAAGAATCATGCCGCACTGAAAACATTTGTAGTCGCCGGGACAGATCTGCATGCCGGCCCCGGCCACCTCAAGATGCATCCCCTCCGTGCCCTCCAGAATCCGGACCAGTCGCTGGTACCCGGTGCACTTTCTGGCAGGCTTTTTCGGAATCAGCACAAGTTCTTTTCCAAGCCCCAGAGCGTCCAGCTGCAGGATCAGGCGCGTGTACTGGACCTGAAGATGTTCCTTGCCGTACGCTTTGGCGCCAAGGGTAAACTCCTCTCCCCGGTCAAAAAACACAAACGCTGTGTGACGCCTCGCGCTTTCCGGGAGTGCAGCCATCACCTCAAGGAGCACAGCCAGGCCGCTGGACTGGTTGCGGTTGTTCCGGTTCCCGCTGCCGATCGTCTGCCACAGCAGCAGCCCCACATAGGAAAGGAAAAACAGCCAGACCGCGGTCCTTCCGATAAACTGCCATGCGATCAGATACAGAACCAGTGCCGGAACGAGCAGAAGCAGCATGCTGAGCAGCTGCCAGACAAAGTAGGCCGGGATGTTCACCGGAATCAGCAGATTGCCCGGCCACTTGGCCGCTGGCGTATCATAGTGCACACACAGCACAATCGCTGCCTTTTCAGGATTGCCCACCACAATGTTTCTGGACTTTCTCAGCCCGCTGACCTCCGTCTCCGGCTGATATCCATGTTCCTCCAGTGTCCCTGTGAGGAACTTCAGGAAGGCAGTCTTTTCCTCTTCGGTTTTTCTGACCGGATACTGTTCCGAAAGAATTCTGTTATACCCCTGCATGCGTTTCACCTGCCTTCTGAATGTCTGTCACCGTCAGGTCCTGTCCTTCCACCTGAAAGCGGACTTCCATGCCTGCATAGAAAAAACCATAGACCCTGTCCGGATCCCGCTGATACCCCGGGCGCGGATCCTGCGAGAGAAGCTCCGTCAGGATGTCCCGCTTGTCCTCCGGCACCTTTTCCAGGAGGCCTTCCGGGAAATGAACGCGCAGCGCGTAATCCCGCACCTGCCCTGCAAACCCGGCCTCTGCCTCCGGATGCGCATCCGTATAGGGAAGATAGGGCTTGATATCCAGGATCGGGGTCTCATTCATGAGATCAGCCCCGGACACATGCAATACCGTGCCCAGTTCGCCTTCCTCCGACATGCCCAGGAGGCGGACACAGCTTAGGCCAATCGGATTGGGACGGTAAGGAGAGCGCGTAGCAAACACGCCCATCCGCGTATTCCCGCCCAGACGCGGCGGACGAACAGTCGGCTCCCATCCCTGCCGCTTCAGATCATGAAAAAACCAGAGCAGCCAGATATGGGAATAGCCTTCCAGTCCCCTCAGCGCTTCCTTCACACGGTATTCCTTTTCAAAGACAATCGTGGACGGCGCATCGACCAGACCGCTCTGACGCGGGACGGCAAACTTGGTTGGAAAGTCGTTATAGATTTTTGCGATGATTTCCATATGGAGTGCTATCGTTCCCTTCTGAACAGATGAAATGCACGGTTCGGGATTTCAAAAGCAATGGCCAGGCCCAGCGTGATGGCAATCGCTGCCTTGACTGCGGTGAACCCGCTGCTCAGGGCATCTGCCAGTTGACCGGTCACAAGGTAATAACTGGTCCAGTACACGCCGGCACCCGGAACCAGGGGAAAGATACCCGTAATCACAAACTCGGTGGAGGGCGATTTCAGGAACACTGCAAGAAAGCGTGCCACAATGCCCACACACAGTGTCCCGAAGAAAATGGATACGGTCGGCGTCGCACCGAGCATCATCAGCAACGCATACACCGTAAACCCGACCGCGCCGCATACGCCGCAGGGAAAATACAAGGACGTTGGCACAGAGAAGAGAATGGCAAACGCAACCGTGCCGATCAGCGCCATGACTGCCTGAATGATCACAGCATGCCACCTCCAAACAATCCGCGAAGGATCATCATCATGCCGCCCACACCCGCTGCAATCCCGAAGAACACCAGCATGGCATCGAGAAGCCGCACTGTCCCTGCGATATAGTCTTCGTTCCCGATGTCCCGGATGCCGTTGGTAAACGCCACCCCGGGAACCAGCGGGATCACGGCGCCCACAATCATGTGATTGAGGCTGTCCCCGATGCCTGCATAATAACACGCATAGCATACACATGTCACCAGGGCGCCGCCGACAATCGCGTGCATCAGCTTTTTCAGTTTTCCCTTTTCCACAAACAGGAAAAACAGATAAAGAAAGAGGCCAGCAATAAGACTGCCGATACAGTCTGAATACCCGCCTCCAAACAGGTAGCAGAAACATCCGCTGCCAATGCCGGACGCAAGCACCTGAAGCCATCTGGGCTTCTCCGGGAGCGTCCGTACTTTTTTCAGTTCTTCCAGCAGCTCTTCGGGCGTATAGCGTCCCTTCTCCATTTCCCGCGAGAGCTGGTTCACGCCGGCGACCTTGTCGAGGCGTGCGCCGTGTACAGGAATATGGCGGACATCTGCAAACTGTCCGCCATACTCATATTGACTTTCATCGGTCGCAAACATGCCATTGGAAAGCACAAAGAAGGATGCGTTGTTCACGCCGAAATGCCGGCATATTCTGTCCATGGTTTCCTCAACGCGGTCAATCTCTGCGCCGTTTTCAAGAAGAATATGCCCGGCCTCCATGGCGGCATGCATCACCAGACGGTCTCTGCCTTCCGGAGCGTTCCCTGCGAGGGTCATTTTCACAAAGCGTCAGCCTTTCATTGTCAGTCAAACAGTCCCCGGATTTCCTCTTCCGTCAGTGCCGTCACCAGGTCTTCACCCGGTGTGATGAGCTGATCGAACAGTTCCTTCTTTTTCTTGCACAGTTCGATCACCTGCTCTTCGATCGTCGCATGCGTGACCAGCCGGATCACGTCCACCTTCTTGGTTTGTCCGATCCGGTATACACGGTCCGTCGCCTGCTCTTCAGCAGCAGGATTCCACCACGGGTCATAATGGATGACCACATCGGCGCCGGTCAGATTCAGACCGGTTCCACCGGCTTTCAGGGAGATGAGGAAAACCTCTCCCTCGCCAGCATTGAAGCGTTCCGCCATGTCCAGCCGCTCATCGGCCGGCACATGACCATCGAGATACATGATTCTGTATCCGCTGAGCTGCAGCTGTTTTTCCATAATCTGCAGCATGGTTGTAAACTGAGAGAAGATCAGGACGCGCCGGCCGGCTGAAATAATGCCGGGCAGGATATCCATAAGCATCTCCATTTTTCCCGAGGAGCCAGAGTACTCGTTCGCAACCAGCGCCGGGTGACAGCAGATCTGGCGAAGCTCGGTGAGCGCAGAAAGCACTTCCATGCGTCCACGCCCGAGGCCTTTTTCCTCCAGCGTCTTCTTGACACGCCCGCGAAGCTGCATCATGGATGCCTGATAGAACTTGCTCTGCTCGGGCGTCATGGTCGCCGTCATGATGTTTTCCATCTTGTCAGGCAGTTCGGAGAGCACGTCCTGCTTCAGTCGTCTGAGCAGGAAGGGCCGGATTTTCTGGCGCAGTTCATCCACATTCTGCCCGTCCGAATACTGCTTGAGGAAACTGGTGCGTGAGCCCAGATATCCCGGGAGAACAAAATCAAAGATGCTCCACAGTTCCCCTGCATGGTTCTCCATGGGCGTCCCCGTCAGGGCAAAGCGTGTTTCACACTTCAGCTGCTTGACCGCAATCGCGCCGGTACTGGCTGCATTTTTGATCTGCTGTGCTTCGTCCAGGAAGATGTAATGGAAGTGGATATCCTTCATCTGCTCAATGTCCCTGCGGATGAGCGGATAGGAAGTGATCAGGATATCGATCTGGTTATTCTCAAGGATCTGCTGGAAGAGCTCCATGCGCTGCATGGTCGACCCTGAAACCACCTGCGTGCGCAGGGACGGCGCGAACACAGCGAGCTCACTCTGCCAGTTATAGGTCAGGCTGGTCGGAGCAACCACAAGGGAGATCTCTCCCGGCTTATAAGAACTGAGCATGCAGGCAATCGCCTGGACCGTCTTGCCAAGACCCATATCGTCGGCAAGAATGCCGCCCATATGCAGCCGGTCGAGTGTCCTCAGCCATTTTACACCAAACATCTGGTAATCGCGAAGATGAATTTCGCTGGGAAGAATGATTTCTTCCTCGGGCTGATTGACAGCCTCAAGCAGACGGTTGACGCTTTCATCCCGCTCAAACGGAAGATCGGTGTCCTCCAGAAGCGAGGACATGTAGAAGGACCGATACCCTTCCAGTTCAATCTGTCCGTCAGAGAGCTGGTCTGTATCCTGTTTGTCCTGGGCCGCCGAGTCAACAATGCCCCTGGCAAACTGTTCCCACTTTTCGAGGTGATCCAGATTCAGATAATTCCCGTCTCTGAGGCGGAAATAGCGCTTCTTTCTGGCAATGGCTTCCAGGATGGGAAGAACTTCCTCGAGCGGAAGATCCTCGTCTGTAAAATTCAGTTCCAGATGCGGCCCGCGGAGTGTCATGGACCCGCGGAGATTCAGCTGCCTGGGTGTCATCTTGCGGAAGTCATGCGACATGTACACTTCCGCCACCTTCTGCAGCTGGCTGAGTCCTTCTGTAATGAACTGATAGATGGCCTGGCTTCCCGAAAGGGATACAGCGCCGCGCTCCATGCAGAACCCGCTGTTGCCCAGGCAGTCCAGCACCTTTCTCTCGGCCTCTGCATCTCTGAGGAGAAGGAGTTCCCCTCTGCGCATGGTCACCGGTTCCTTCTGCGGAACAAATGGATCAATCTCCCGCTTTCCATAGCGGAAGGTCGTCCTTGCGGTGATCTCCTTGCCCACGCGGTCAATATACACATAGGCTTTCAGCGGTGTTCTGACGAGCATGCGCTCCAAATCTTCTGTGAGCTCAACAATACCCACCGTTTTCAGGAACGGGATCAGCTCATCGACAACCGTCGGCGTATCCTTCGGCGGAAATTCAAAGCGTGATCCGCCGTTCATCTGCTCTTCCCACATGGCACGGATGATCTGCCGCTGGGTCAGATCAGTCTCAATGACATTGCCGCCCACCAGGACATAGCTGCAGGAACTGGTCAGAGGAAGAAGCCCATTGGGATACGTGCCGTATACGGTCAGTCCGCGCAGGCTGCCTGACACGCTGAAATACAGCGGAATCGACGCATGGCGCACCGAACGGACCGAGTAGGTCTGGGTGGAAGTGGAAAGGAGAAAAGACATCTGTGTCAGCCTGGACATCAGGGCATCCGTGTAGGGGTCCTGAAGCGGAATCATCCTCGCGTCCAAACCTTTGTATTCAAAATTCGCATCTGCATTCGCGGCAATCAGTGCGCGGAAGACCTTGAGGATCTGCATCTCTTTTTCGCCGAAATGCATCCATTCCGGATAGTAGGTAAACCCCTTGCCAAACTCAATGGGCTCAAGGGAATCCATCGCGCGCAGGAAAGCCGGTATACTGCGCACCACATACAGGCGCTCATCCCCGATCCGGATACCCACTCGGAGCTTCGGAATATGCAGGGGATGGTCCTGTTCTACGGAAAAGTTGAGCGCGAGGTGCACTCCGCCTTTTTCCGGGAAGATGCTGGTCATACTGGAGAGCAGTTTAGGAGCAGCGCGAATGGCAATCCTGTGCCCCATTTCATTGAGTGCACCGGATGACCTGGCTTTCAGAAGAGCAGCGACCGTATGCGCGCAGATGCCCTGCGTGACATAGGTTTCGCATGTGCAGCACGGTTCATCCGTCGGATCCAGGGTGACATGCCTGGCCGGCGAATCGTTCACAAGATATTTCAGCTGCATCTGTTCAATTGCTTCTTCCCGAACGCCGCCGCGTTCGAACAGGGTTTCGCCCGCCTGATAGATGGCTTCTCCAGCCTGCTTCTTGACGGTCGATAAATCCGGCAACATGCTGCTCTCTCCTTTCTGCAGTATTGGCTCTATAGCATATCTGTTCTCCAAATCATTCGCTTATCCTGCTGCTTTGTACCATTTCTTTCCATTATTCAATGCAAATTGAACATGGAAATGTCTATGAGAGGGATACGCTGCAGCATCGGACCGTGCGAAAGATTTCAAGATTGACAATAAAATAACTTTTTTCTTTATATATAAAGAAAACATGAACACCCATCTCTCGGCACTCAATCTGTTTTGGATTCAGTTCATTTGAATCGCATGCTGTTCAATTCTATGGTGCCGAATTTCAGATGTCACAAGAATTCCCCGGGAAAGAATGGATGCATTCTTTACGGGGATTATGCTCAGAATTTCAATGTCCTGCACAGCTTTAGTGGGATACTGCGGGTGACGGTCGATACTGAGTAGCTGAATCTGTCTGACGGGTTGCTAAAATTGTAGCACTTTATTGGCCTCGTGCATATATTCGATTGAACAAATAAACTTCTTTTAGTGAATATTTTTTTGAATAAATTGTTCAGTGGGTATTGTGCGCTGTGTCCGTGCTTTCCCTGCGTGCCTGCCGAAAAAGAGAAAAGGGCATAAAAAAAGCCCGCTTTCGCGGGCTTTGAGGTTCTATCAGAACTTCAGCGGATTGAGACGAACAGACGGACCCATCGTTGTGCTCAGATAAACACTTCTCAGATAGGTGCCCTTCGCTGCGCTGGGCTTTGCCTTGATGATGGCTTCCATCAGGGCATTGAGGTTCTCCTGGAGCTTCTGAGGACCAAAGGAAACCTTGCCGACGGGGCAGTGGATGATAGCGGTCTTATCCAGACGATACTCGACTTTACCAGCTTTGATATCGTTGATAGCCTTGGTAACATCCATGGTGACCGTGCCGGACTTCGGGTTCGGCATGAGGCCCTTCGGGCCGAGCACACGACCGATACGACCGACGAGACCCATCATATCCGGGGTCGCAACGCAGACATCGAAATCGAACCAGTTTTCCTGCTGGATCTTGGCGATCATATCTTCAGCGCCGACATAGTCAGCACCGGCAGCCAGAGCTTCCTTGGCCTTGTCGCCCTTGGCGAACACAAGAACGCGGACAACCTTACCAGTTCCGTGGGGCAGAACAACTGCGCCACGGACCTGCTGGTCTGCATGACGGGGGTCAACACCAAGACGGATGGAGATTTCAACAGTCTCATCGAACTTGGCTTTGCCAGTCTTAATAACAAGATCACAAGCCTGATCAGGATCATACTGATTCAGATGGTCAATCAGCTTTACGCTGTCCTGGTATTTCTTACCATGCTTCATTATTATTCCTCCCATGTGGTATTAGCGGCACAACGTCCTCCCACATTTTTCAAGGGGCTCAGCCCCACTGTGTAAATGATCGATGCTTTTCGCTTAGGCCTCAACGGTGATGCCCATGCTGCGGGCAGTGCCGGCGACCATGCTCATGGCAGCCTCAAGGCTGGCAGCATTCAGGTCAGGCATCTTGATCTTGGCAATCTTCTCGACCTGTGCTTTGGTCAGCTGGCCAACCTTATCGCGGTTAGGACGGCCGGAAGCAGTTTCGAGATTGAGTTCCTTTTTGATCAGAACCGGGACCGGAGGGGTCTTGGTAATGAAGGTGAAGGAACGGTCAGAGTACACAGTGATGACAACAGGAATAATCATGCCTGCTTCATTCTTGGTTCTCTCGTTGAATTCCTTGCAGAATCCAGGAATGTTCACACCATGCTGACCCAGAGCGGGGCCGATAGGCGGAGCAGGGTTTGCCTTTGCTGCAGGAACCTGCAGCTTGATGTAAGCTGTAACTTTCTTTGCCATGGTAATGGCACCTCCTGTAAAAAGTGGTTACGCGGAAGCTCTCGCTTCCTCCCACGCCATCTGTCCGCAGACAGATGATTGGAAAAAGACAGTTTCCTGTCTGCTCAGCCGCAAAGCGGCGTATTGCCTGAATCTGGAATGTCGGTCACTCCACCGGGCGGACATCTTCGATATCCAGTTCAACCGTTGTCTCACGCCCAAGGAGCGTAACAAGAACCGTAACCTTGCCGCGGGCAAGATCGATATCCTGCACGGTAACTTTGATACCTTCGAGGTTTCCGTTGATGACTTCGACTTCCTGTCCGATTGCAATGTCCGATTTGTTCTCAGAAATCGGATTCAGCATACGCTGAGCATCCTCATCCGAGAGCGGAACAGGCTTGCTCTCAGGACCGACAAAGCCGGTCACACCGCGTGTGTTGCGAACCAGATACCAGCTTTCCGTGGTCCAGATCATGCGGACCATGACATAGCTGGGATAAACCTTGCGGCTGGTCTTCACACGCTTACCCTTGCGGATTTCTTCGACTTCCTGCACAGGAATGCGGATGTCCAGAATGAGGTTCTTCATTCTTTCCGAGTTTTCCACAGACTTCTTCAGGGTATCGAGAACCTTGTTCTCATATCCGGAATAGGTGTGGGCAACATACCAGTGCAGCCGGGGATCAGCTTCCGCTTCCTCTCGGCTGCGCGGTTCCCGCAGTTCCTGATCATTGCCGGGAATATTGCTCATGTTTTACTCCTTGAAGTGTCCTGAACCTGATCAGGAAGCCACTGAACCCAGGGCTCTGACCAGTGCGGATGCGCCAAGGTCAAACAGGCCGATCACAATGCCCATAAGGAGCATGAACACCAGGACGATGACGCTGTAGACGATCAGCTTACGCTTCGTCGGCCAGGTAACGCGCTTCAATTCATAGTACATATCCTTGAAGGGCTTTGCGATGGTCTGAGGAAGTTTCTTCACACCATTCACAAATTTTTCCCAGCCTGAAGGATTGGCCTTAGCAGTTGCCTTTTTGGGGGCTGCGGGCACCTTCTTCTCCTCTGCCATATCTTTCACATCCTCACGGCGCGAATATCCTTACTTCGTTTCGCGATGAACTGTATGCTTTCTGCAGAAAGGGCAATACTTCTTCAGCTCGAGACGATCAGGAGTATTCTTCTTGTTTTTCATGTTGTTATAATTGCGGCGCTTGCACTCAGTGCATGCAAGACAGACCTTATTGCGTGCAGCATTTGCCATGCTCGACACCTCCTGCCATTAGGGTGATAGCCTGCCCGGAGACCGGGCAGGCAATATTTCATTACTCGATCACAGAAGCCACAACGCCGGAACCAACAGTACGGCCGCCTTCACGGATAGCGAAACGCAGGCCCTGTTCCATAGCGATAGGTG
>R21__coassemble_1989_pt1 | contig 12593 bp, 11 predicted proteins | sample R21__metabat2_high_PE_034 | metagenome-assembled genome bin R21 | reverse complement strand
ATCTATGAAGCCAATCCTGTGATCAGGGATGCGCTTGACAGCATGATTTCCGGTGAGTTCGGACCAGAAGATGACGGGATCAAGGAGTTCTATCATTCCATTCTGGATGGAGCTTCCTGGCATAAGCCGGATCATTATTTCCTGCTGAAGGACTTTGATTCCTATCTTCAGACAAAGCTTCAGGTCAACAGAGATTACGCCCTGGACCCCGATGGATTTGCAAAGAAATGTCTCTATAATATTGCAAGCGCCGGCCTGTTCTCTTCAGACCGCACCGTTCGTCAGTATGCAGACGAGATCTGGCATGTCTGATCATCATAGGCAACGCATTCCATCGTTCTTAAAACATGAACAAAAGCCTGCTCGTTCCAATGAGCAGGCTTTTGTAAACCCGATTTTTTGAACCTGAGAATCGTGTTGCCATCTGCAGGTCATTGATTCATCTGCTTCATGGCTGTGCAGCTTTCCCAGTTCATTTTTTCATTGCCATCCAGGTCTTTCCATCTGAAAACACCGTTCTCAAGGACCATATATCCATGCCATGAATCCTCTTTTGGAATCGATACAGACCCGGGATTCATGATCATGATTCCATCCTGTTCCATGCAAACCGGGATGTGTGTATGCCCATGGAGAAGGATATCCCCGGCATGAAGCGGTGGCAAATGGTTTTTATGATACACATGTCCATGTGTGATAAACAGGAGAGACCTGCCCAGGTCCATCAGGGCATATTCTGCCAGTACCGGGAATGGTAGAACCATCTGGTCCACTTCCGCTTCGCAGTTACCGCGGACACAAAGGATCCGGTCTGCATATGCAGAAAGCTGTTCTATGACTTTTTTGGGTGCATACTCCTCCGGCAGATCATTGCGCGGTCCATGATAAAGGATATCTCCCAAGAGAATCATCCGGTCCGCCTTTTCCGCTTGAAACCGGCGAATCATCAGGTCGCAGTAATAGGCGGATCCGTGAATATCAGAGGCAATAAACCATTTCATATTCCTTTTCCTCCGTTACGCGCTGAGTGCACCCTCCGGCGACTGCATGTCACAGATTTTCCGATACAGTCCATTCTTTGCAATCAATTCCTCGTGTGTCCCCTGCTCAACAATCCTGCCTTTATCAAGAACAAGGATCTGGTCCGCATGCATCAGCGTAGTAATCCGGTGCGAGATCAGAATGCGCGTGCACTGTTCAGGCATGCTTTCAAGAGACTTTCTGATCTTGGCATCCGTCTCCGTGTCGACAGCAGAAAGACTGTCATCCAGAATTGTGATCGGAGTATGCCGCATGAGTGTCTGGGCAATTGCCGTACGCTGTTTCTGTCCGCCGGAAAGTGTAACTCCCCGTTCGCCAACGCTGGTTTCATAACCTTTCGCAAAATGCTCGATCGTTTCATCCAGCGCAGCAATCCGGGCTGATTCACGAATCCGTTCAAAATCTGCGCCGGCATCTGTCATGGCAATGTTTTCGCCAAGCGTTTTGGAGAACAGGTACGGCTCCTGGAGCACAATGCCAACATGCTCACGGACCCAGGTCCTGTCCATGCAGGCAATATCGTTGCCGCCAACCATGATCCTGCCTCCGTTTTCCGGAAGATCATACAGTCTGCACAGAAGATACATCAGCGTGCTCTTCCCGCTGCCCGTGCTGCCCAGAATACCCGTGACCTTCCCGGCTTTTGCTGTAAAGGACACATCGCGAAGAACATCTGCGTCATTTTCGCCGTAATGGAAGGCTACATGCTCAAAGACAATATCCCCGTCCATCGCCGGTTTCTGACTGCCTTTTGTATTGGTTTCCGAATGCGCTTCCAGAATATAGCGAATACGGTCAATGGATACACCGGAGCGGCTCATGCCTGAGATCACACGGCCGAGCATACGCACAGGACCCGAGAGCATAGCGCTGTATGAAAGGAATGCAATGTAATTGCCTACGGTAAGCTCACCCGCCAGACAATAGTTGGCTCCAATGAGCAGAATCATCAGCGTTTGAAGTCCCGATATCGCGTCACCGGTTGCCCAGAAAAGAGACAGCAGGTGCATGAGGTACTTCCATAATCCTGTATACTCTTCATTCGCTGTTTCAAAGCGTTTGCGCTCATAGTTTTCTCTTCCGAACGCACGCACCACACGCACACCCGTGAGGTTTTCCTGTGCAACAGCAGAAAGATGGCCTTCCATCTCATCCACCTTAAGGAAGCTGGATTCAATGCGCACATGGAAAAAATAAGAGAAAAGGATAATCACCGGAATAAAGCAGCAGACCATCAGCGTCAGCTTCCATGAGATCGACATCATAAAAGCAATGGACAGAAGAATGCTGACAACCATACGAATCAGGGTGGTGATATGGTCCGATAAGAAAGAGCGGATCACATCCACATCACTCGTACAGCGCTGGATGATGTCACCTGTATGATTCTGATTGTGCCAGGTCAGTGGGAGGGAAGTAATATGCTGATACAACAGATTTCGGGTGTTCTTCAGCATTCTCTCCTGCCCTCTGAAATTCATCACCCGAAATGCATAACGGCAGCTGCCTGCCAGCAGAGCAATCAGCAAAATCGCCAGCGCAATCAATCCGATGTTTTGCCGCAGCCCTGAGATACCGCCTGAAACATTCAGCAGCGGCTGAAGGTAGGCAGGCGCAGAGATGTTTTTTTCACCAATGACTGCGTCAACCGCAAAAGAGATAATCTTTGGATTGATCAGATCCAGAAGCGAAGTCATCCATGCAAAAAGAATACTCGCTACAAAGAACCGTTTTGAGCCATGGACAAGCCTGAGAAGAACACCGGTTCTGCTTGAAAAGTGCGTCTTATTCATTTCATCACACCCTTTCCATGGCCATATCAACGGAAACATCGGTAAACTGACGGGTAAACAGTTCGTAATAATACCCTTTTTTCTCCATCAGTTCCCTGTGTGTACCCTGCTCTACGATCTTTCCGTCCCTGACTGAAAGAATCATATCTGCATCAACCACCGTAGAAAGACGGTGAGCAATCATAAAGCTGGTTCTGCCAGCGGTCACTGTTTTGATGGCGGCCTGGATCGTCTTTTCGGTCACAGTATCGACTGAGCTCGTCGCTTCGTCCAGCACAAGAATTCTCGGGTCAGCAAGGATCGCACGTGCAAAGGAGAGCAGCTGTCTTTCACCGGTGGAAAGCATGCTGCCGCCTTCACCAACGTCACTGTCGAGCTGTTTATCCATTTTCTCGACCACCTGGTCAGCAGAAACAAGCTTCAGCGCCTCCCAGATTTCTTCATCGGTCGCATCCGGCTTTCCATACCTGAGATTTTCTCTCACAGTGCCAGAAAAAAGATGCGGAGTCTGCAGAACATAGCCGATATGACTGTGGAGCCATAACTGAGAGCGCTCTCTTGCATCCCTTCCATCGATCAGTAACTGACCCTTGGTCGGCTCATAAAACCTGCACACAAGATTGACCAGCGTCGATTTCCCGGCTCCTGTTTCGCCAACGATGGCAACAGACGCACCTTCAGGAACATGCAGGTTGAAATGCTCAAGCACGGGTTCATCACCATCCGGATACTGGAAAGTGACATCCTTGAATTCAACATCTCCGCCAAGGTCTTCCCAGTTTTCTTTCCGGGGATGGAATGTATCCCCATACCGCTCAATGACTTCAGGCGTATCCACAACACTGCTTTCAGTGTCCATCAGTTTTGTAAAACGTTCAATATTGACCTGAATTGTTGTCATCGCCGTAATCACATTGATGCAGTTCTGAAGCGGTTCCATAATGCCAATGGCATAAGACATAAACACTGAGAGTGTGCCCAGTTCCATGAGTTTTTCAACGGTCAGTGTTCCGCCCTTCCATAAGACCAGGGCCAATGCAGCAGAAGAAAGGAAGGATACCCCTGTCCCAATCAGCGTGCTGGTCCGCCCTGCACGAACAGATTCACGTTCCATCTCGCCGGTATGCTCTGAAAAATCATGATTCATTCGTTCTTCAACAGATAGGGTTTTAATGGCACGGATACCTGTAATCCCTTCATTGAAGTCCCCTGAAATGGTCGAGTTCAGTTCGCGAACGCGCCGGTTCTGTTCTATAAGCCTTTTGCGGAAGAAAGTGACGATGATCACCGCAACAGGTACCAGTGTAAGGACAAGAAGTGCAAGACGGAGATTGGTGGCAATCATAATAATAATGACACAAACCACATAACTTCCGCTCCATACAAAGTCCATCAGACGCCACGACACAAATTCACCGATGCGTCCGGAATCGCTCATCACTCTGGCATGAATATAGCCAACAGAATTCCTGTTGAAATAATCAAATGTGAGTGTCTGAAGATGATTAAAGCTGGCATTTCTGAGGTCCCTGTTCAGCCATAACTCCATCTTTGAACACATAAAAGCGGAATAATAGTTATCCCAAACCTGAAAAGCCAGTACCAGAAAATAACCGATACCAACCTTTACCAGTGTATCATTGGTTCCCAGTGTCAGATTGTGATTGATGATGTGCTGGTTAAACAACGGATAGATCGAGTCGATCAGGCTGCTGAGCACACCCAGAAAAACCATCAATACGATTCTTCCGCCATAGGGTTTAACATATGGCAGAATATGCGGAACGCCAAAAAAGCGCATTTTCTTTTCTTGTGTCTGCATATAGACCTCGCTTACCCAAAATATAATGTATAGCGCATGGGATTCATCATTTCCAGATGTCCCATGGAACGCAGAGTGTCAGATCAATCAGAGAAGTTCTATCAATCGGCTGCGCACAGAGTCCATCCTCGGATCAGAGATTCCAAAATCCATTTCTCTGTACGACCATGCAGCGCGTCCGATGCCATAGGTTTCAAAGGCCTGATGAATGGCTTCATACCATTTCAGTGCATCTTCCGGAGAAGCGCGGTCAATGACCCCGTATTCTCCGCAGTACAGTCGGACATGACGCTGTTTTGCCACTTCAACGGCTTTCTCAAATCTGCGCAGAAAATATTCAGCACCAAGCGGCTGATCAGGGTCCATGTCATCAAAATCATGTGCAGGTGCATGCCTGAAGGCCTCTGTATGTCTCCTCAATTCACCCATCGGCTGCTCAATGGAGAATCGGAATGCATGATCCATGCCCTGAACCCATGGGGCACCCTGATGGGTAAAGAGCAGAGGATCATAGCAGTGAAAATTATAGATAATATGTTCGTCGCAGGGTTCCTCAAGATCAGGAACAGCTTCAATGCTGTTGTTCCAGTATCCGCCGACCAGAATCGGCACCTCAGGAGCCGTTTTCCGGATTCGCCGAATGCATTCGCGCGCGATCCGGTTCCATACGGACGCATATTCCCTGTCTGTGACTTCATTGAGCAGTTCAAACGCAAGAATATCCAGATCTTCTGCAAAATGAACAGCGAATGCCTCCCAGAGCTGATAAAAATACTCCTGAAGCGATTCATTTTCAAAAAAGCCGGTCTGCGCCTCTCCTGCATCAAAAGAAAAACCAATCGTTTTATGAAGGTCAAGAATGAGATTCAATCCATAGGCCCTGCACCAGTCAATCACTGTTTGAATATATTGAAACCCGGACTCAATGAGTGTGCCATCCTCGTTCTGAACAAGATTGTAGTCCACCGGCAGACGGACATGATCAAGCCCCCATGCGGCGATTGTCTGCAGATCACGCTCGCTGATAAAGTTGCGATAGCGTTCTTCAGAATAATCACACTGTGAAAACCAGCCGCCCAGATTGACGCCATGCTGGAATCCGCTCCACGTTACGTTCTCCATTCTTTCCATTGCTTCCCCCAGATGTCTCCCATACCCTGATTGCTTTTCACTCAGAGCAGATCATAATCCCATTTTCCTCATGATTCCTTCCGCTGTTACCCCGGGATGGGTCACATACAGCCGAATGATCAATTCTACCGTCTCTTTCGGCAATCTTGTTTTGACCGCAATATCATTCTGCGGTTTTCCCTTGTGATATTCACGCAGCACCGTTTCAATCGCCGAAAGCATGTCCACCTGTGGAACATCTTTCTTTTCTTCATGGGCAATTTCGATGCGTGAAATATGAATTTCCTTTCCACAGACATCTGCGATTGCCATCGTGATGGCCTGATGAAATCGTCTCGGACCGCAGCTGCCCGGATTCAGGAAAAGGACATTTCCCTGTCTGTTCTCTGCATACTGATGTGAATGCCCACAGATGACCAGATCAAATGCATGGAGATCCTGCGGCAGGTCCTTCTTTTTATGGCACATGAACACATGCAGTCCCTGCAGCTCCATGTCCCTGTATGCAGGAAGAAATTCCATTCCTTCTTTATCCGCATTCCCCCGCACCGCATAGACCGGGGCAATCTTTTCCAGGGCGTGAAGAATATCCGGCCTGCAGATATCCCCTCCATGCAGAATGCAGTCTGCGCCATCCAATGCAGATAGAACTTCACTGCGCAGCAGATTATGTGTGTCAGAAAGAATACCCAGCCGCATCGTCCGCTCCTGTTCCTGCCTCAGCAAATCAATGATGAATTGGATGTGCACTATTTTGATCTTCAGTCACTGCATGTGAAATGTATTAACGGTCGGTGAAACCTTCCAGTTCCTGGGATTCTTCCTGAACGCCTTCCTGCTGAAGCGGCATTGGAGGAAGTTCCTCAAGGGAAGCAATCCCGAAGTGCTGCAGGAAAATATCGGTGGTTCCATACAGAATCGGACGTCCAAGGGTTTCCTTTCTTCCCACTTCACAGATTAAGCCTTTATTGACAAGTGTCGCGACAGAATAGTCACATTTCACGCCTCGAATCTGTTCAATATCCGCTTTCGTAACCGGTTGTTTGTAAGCCACTACAGCCAGTGTTTCCATCATTGCCTGTGAAAGTGTCTGCCTCTGAACCGGCTGCAGGAGATGAACGACGTCTTCTGCGTAGAGCTCTCTTGTGGTCAGCTGCACATGGCTGCCGAAAAAACGGAGAGAAAACCCGCGCTGCTGAAAGTCATATTCATCCTTCAGTTCTTTCAGTGCTTTATTCAGTTTTTTCACGTCGACAGACAATGCCTTACTCAGTTCCGTCACCAATACGGGCTCGCCCACAACAAAAAGGATGGCTTCAATCCTGCCCTTCAGATTTCCTTCCAGCAGCGCCTCGTCTTCTGCTTCCCTTTCGCCTGGGGTTTTGCTCATCATCGTCTGATCCAACAGGAATCTCCTCCTCAGGTTTTCGTCCCGATATCAGGTAGATTTCACCGCCTACCTGATTCTGCACAGCATGCATTTCCCCAAGCCTCAGCAGTTCAAGCAGTGCCATGAAATATGTCACAACTTCTTCCTTGGTTGGGGTATCGCTGAATATGTCCTCGAATCGGACCTTTTTTGCTTTTTTCACGGTTGTCAGGATGTCCAGCATGCATTCCTGAACATTATGCTCATCCCTGTGAATATCCCTGAGTTTATAATGATTGACTTCCGGCTTGCTTTCCTGTGCAGGCTTTCTTGCAAGGACAGCATTCAGGGCCGCAAGAAGATTATCCAGGTTCAGTCCGACCAGCTCTGTCTCCTGCGGCGGCAGAGGAAACTCATCAGGGAGTTTGGAAAAAATATGCCCGGCAGCGTTTTCAAATTCCTTCATAGCGCCAGCCGTTTCCCGGAAGGCTTTGTATTCTTCCAACCGCCGGATCAGCGCCTCTTCTGGATCCTCTTCGCCGTCTTCCAGCTTTGGAGGCTTGGGAAGCATGGACCTGCTTTTGATTTCGAGCAGAGTTGCTGCCATCACAAGGAACTCTGTCGCATCCTCCATATCCAGGAACGCTTCGCTGTGAATATAAGCGATGTACTGGTCTGTGATCGAACTCACAAAGATGTCTTTGATCTCAATCTGCGCATTATGAATCAGTGTGAGCAGCAGTTCCAGGGGACCATCAAAATTCTTAATCTGAAAATTCATAGGCGTCCTCAGTGAATGATACTCAAAAAGAAACGAAATGCAGAGTTCATCAGCCAGTTGTTGACCGTGGAAAGGATGCCGGAAAGCGCACCGGAGAAACAAAGCACAAGCAAGACAATCTGCGCAATCCGGAATGTCTGATAATCCAGCTGAAGTCTGCCCTTCAGAAGAATATCATTCACTACATGATATCCATCCAGCGGCGGAATCGGGAGCAAATTAAACACTGCAAGCGAAACGTTAATGGAGCAGAGCATATACAGAAACTCTCTGATCCATGCCACAACACTCGATGAAGAAGATGCTTTCCGAATCAGAACAACATACAACAGCATGGATACAAGGAAGAGCACAAGATTCATGCAAATGCCGGCAATTGAAACCAGGATATCATCGCGCTTGGGATTCCGATAGTTTCTCGGATTCACCGGTACCGGTTTGGCCCAGCCAAACCCCAGCAGCACCATAAAGACAGTTCCCATCGGGTCCAGATGCTTTCTTGGATCAAGTGTCAGTCTCCCCATATATTTTGCCGTAGGATCTCCGCACTTCAGTGCAACATAGCCGTGAGCACATTCATGAAGAATCAGGGATAACAGAATCGCTACTGCAAACATTGCCAGGAAAATCAGTCCTCCCAGAGGATCCGTCCTGAGCATCTGTGCAAAAGCGGACAGACGTGTAAGCATAAATCAGTTCCTTTCCGGCAGACAAAGTACACCGGCATCCGCATCCAGGCGGTATCGCAGACCCAGTGGCAGCGTTAAATTCTCGGCAATATGCCCGCACTGAAGTCCACATGCGCACGGACATCCAGCCAGCTCAGCCCAATGAGCAAGAATCTCATGCAGTTCAAAGCCTGATTCCGGATACTCATTGGTACAATTCGTAAACCCGCCAAATACCAATCCTGCAAGCCCTGTCAGCTTGCCTGCAAGATATAAATGACACAGAAATTCGTCAATGCGGTATACCTTTTCCCCGATTTCCTCGATGAAAAGAATCTTTCCCTGCGTATCCGGCGCATACGCAGTGCCCAGCGAAGATGCAAGCAGGCTCAGATTGCCGCCAATGACTTCGCCCTCACCGGATCCCCCACGTATGCATTCGAGTTTTCCGTCCTGAAAGACAGGATCCGGATGTCCAGACAGTGCATGAAGAAGAGAATTCCTGACCGCATCAGACCATGTCCCGGAAGTCCCCATCGGCCCGTGAAAAGTCACAAAGTCTGCGAATTTCCGTATGGCCAGATGCATGGATGTGATATCCGAGTATCCGATGAATGCTTTCGGGTGCTCGCGTATGACGTGAAAATCCACATACGGAAGCATGCGGTTGACACCCCATCCGCCTTTCATGCACCACACTGCGTCCACTGTATCATCAAGAAAAGCACGGTTCAAAGCATCTGCCCTTTCACGATCCGTGCCGGACAGATATCCTACCTGTTTTTGACAGGTTTCATCCATTTCCACCTGAAAGCCAAGTGCCTCCAGACGCTGCCTGCAGGCTTCTGCTTCAGCAGGAATATTCTCTGTGTGCAGGCATCCCGAAATACCAATCATTCGCACTCTGCTGCCGGGATGCAGAGGCCTGGGAAAGATCATACATGTCCTCCTAACAGCGTAAGCAGTGAACTGATCTGCATGCGGAGTCCCGCGCTGATGCAGTTTTCATCAATGGTCATCGTGGACGTGTGGAGTGCTGTACTGACACCGCTTCCAATGTCGTAATACACCCCGTCCGTTTTCTCCATAAAATAGAACATACTCTCCACGCCCAGACTTGGGTTCTCACGGCGAACCATGTGCTCCATTCCAAATACTTCCTGTGCAACCTTTTCAATCACCGGATAATACCGATCGGAATTGTAGACTGCTCCGTATCCAGGACGGATGACAACCTCGGCACTTCCTCCAAAGGCTTCAGCCACTGAATGGCAGATGCGCCGAATCCCCTCCTGCATATCCTTGCGCGTTTCATTTCTCAGCGTTCTCAGTGTACCGCCAAGACAGACCTGATCGCAGACGATATTTTTGGCTTTGCCTCCCTGTATGGTACCCAGTGTCAGGACAGCAGAATCAAACGGAGAAATATGACGGCTGACCAGTGACTGAAGTGCAGTGACCATATTTGCGGCAATCAGAATCGCATCCACCCCGCGCTCAGGATACGCACCATGGCACGCTGTACCCCTGACGGTGATCTCAACCTCATCGCTCGAGCCCGAAACAAAACCGGGCTTGCAGAAATAGGTTCCTGCAGGATAAGAAGGATTCACATGCTGTCCGATAATGCAGTCCACCTGATCCATACAGCCCGCTTCCGCCATGAACCGCGCGCCGCCGACAGTTTCCTCCTGCGGTTCAAACAGGAAGCGCACTTCACCCTGCCACTGATCACGATGTGTATCCAGATAGAGGGCACTGCCCAATGCAAGTGCCATGTGCACATCATGGCCGCAGGCATGCATGACACCGGGATGTCTGCTTTCAAAGGAAAGCCCGGTGGCTTCCTGAACCGGCAATGCGTCCATATCGGCACGTACAGCCATGCAGCGCCCATGGCCGTTTTTCATCACAGCCATGATGCCGTAATGATGATCAAACAACTGGATCTGACAATCCGTCTTCTTCAGTTCTCTGAGAAGGCGGTCCCGGGTCTCCTTTTCTTCTCCGCTGAGCTCGGGCCACTGGTGCAGCTCTCTTCGGAACGCAATCACTTCCGGCAGTATCCCGGAAATGTCAGATGCCTGAATTATGGTCATCTTTCTGATTTCCTCCCCAGCAGTTCATCGCTGAATGCAACCTTTTTCCCTTGCTCCATATAGATTCTGACCGGGCGTCTGGACAGCATGGCCAGACATTCATTCCGATTGGTTTGAGCCCAGTCTGCAAATTCCTGATAGGAAATGCCGCCTCCCAGTAGTACAGCTTCTGATCCCCGATGCGCCTCCGGAATATCCGTGACATCCACCATCATCTGGTCCATACAGATCAGTCCGATGACCTTCGCACGCTTCCCGGCGATAAGAACAGAGCCTTTTCCATTGGAAAGACGCCGGGGATACCCATCACCATACCCTGCGCACAATGTGGCAATCCTCGCATCATGGTCTATGCGTTCTTCTCCATAGCCAATCGCATCTCCGCAGCGTACCTGCCGAATCTGTGATATCGTTGTGGCAAAGCGTATCGTTTCCAGGCACTCAAAGGGCATCTGATCCGACCTGCTTGGACGGACACCATAGAGAAACGCTCCGATCCGAACCCGTTCCATATGCCACTGGGGATAACGGACCAGGGAAATGGAATCGCAAATGTGCCGCTCGAGGTGCTCGATTGAGAAAGCACGCAGATAATCCTGCATCGCAATCAATCTGCGGTACTGGGCATGGTCGAGTTCTTCATCGATCAGTCCGAGGTGAGAATACAGCCCGACTGCATGAACATGCTGGCATGTCTCCAGCTTTTCAGCAATCCTCTGCGCAGCCTTCGGCGTAGGATCAAAGCCAAGGCGATGAAACCCAGTGTCGATTTTCAGGTGAACCCTGCAGGTCATTCCCTGCAGACGACACGATTCCTCCAGTTCTTCGATGTCTTCTTCGCAGGTCACCGTAAACAGGATATTCTGCCCGAGCAGATCTGCTTGATACTCCTTTTCACAGGGACCCATAATCAGTATTTCACCGTGTATGCCGTTCAAGATCAGCTCCAAAGCTTCCCTCGCACAGCTCACGGCGAAGCTTGTACATCCTTCATCTGCTAACGCTCGGGCAACCGGAACACTTCCGTGCCCATATGCGTTGCTTTTCAGCACACAGCAGACCCTGGCTTGGGTCATTGAGCAGGCCGTCCTGTAATTCTTCTTCAGGGCATCAAGATCGATATATAGGACGGTCCGTTCTGCCATGGCCTTTTACCTCCCAGCTCGCCTGAGCAGTTCCTGCTCATCAATAATCTCAATCCCAAGAGATTGCGCTTTTGTCAGTTTGCTCCCGGCCGCTTCTCCAGCGACAACAAAGGATGTTTTCTTACTCACGCTGCCCGCTGCTTTTCCGCCCATTTCACGGATCAGATCTTCTGCCTCATTCCGTTTCAGTGTGGGCAGTGTTCCTGTCACGACCACAGTCATGCCGGCAAACGGGCCTTCTGTGACAGTTTCAACGCTTTGCGGATGGACACCGACTTCCAGCAGCCTGTTAATCATCTGATGATTTTCCTGGAATGAGAAGAATTCCACCACCGACTGTCCAACGATTTCACCCACATCCGGAATAGCCTTGAGTTCATCAACGGTCGCTGCCTCGACTCGCTCCAGTGTTCCAAAAGTGCCAGCCAGGTCTCTGGCTGTCTTTCTGCCAATGTTGGGAATGCCAATCGCAAAGAGGAAGGCATCGAGCATGCAGTGTTTACTCTTCTCCAGGGCCTGAAGCAGTCCGTCTGTCTTTTTGACCTGAAAACCGTCAAGATGAAGCAGCATATCTCGGGTCAGATGATATAAATCTGCAGGATCCCTTACGCCCAGTTCATCATAGAACAGCTCTGCATTTTTTTCTGAAAAGCCTTCAATGTCCATGGCATCCCGGCTGGCAAAATGCGCAAGACGCGCAACCGCCTGCGGCCGACACGATCTCCGGTTCATGCAGTATAAATG
>R21__coassemble_1943_pt1 | contig 12897 bp, 7 predicted proteins | sample R21__metabat2_high_PE_034 | metagenome-assembled genome bin R21 | reverse complement strand
ATGTCTCCGTCCTTCATGACATATTCCTTGCCTTCAGAACGAATCAGCCCTTTTTCACGGCAAGCCGCCATAGAACCGAGTTCCTGAAGTGTCTCAAACGGGACAACCTCGGCGCGGATAAATCCTTTTTCAAAATCGGTGTGGATTTTACCCGCAGCCTGCGGGGCTTTTGTTCCCTTGCGGATGGTCCACGCACGGCATTCATCTTCACCGCAGGTCAGGAACGAAATCAATCCAAGAAGATGATAGCAGGCAGTGATCATGCGTTCCATACCGCTCTGCCCGATTCCAAGCTCTTCGATGAATTCTTTCTTTTCTTCCTCATCCATCTGGGAGATTTCTTCTTCAATTGCTGCAGAAATCACCAGCATTTCGGCGTTTTCACTGTCAGCAATCTTCTGCACCTTGTCGAGATCACGAACTTCCGAAGGATCTTTTCCAAGATCATCCTCGGCGATATTGGCTGCATAAATCACCGGTTTTGTCGTCAGAAGGAACCAGGAATCCACAATTGCTTTTTCTTCTTCTGTGACTTCCAGCGTGCGGCCCGGTTTCCCGGCTTCAAGGTGGGCGAGCATTCTCTCGCACATTTCGTTCTCGAGCTGCGCAGCCTTATCACCGCCATGCAACTGGCGCTGAACCTTTTCCTTGCGGCGCTGCACCGTCTCCATGTCAGCAAAAATCAGTTCCAGGTTTACAGTCTCAATATCGCTGACCGGGTCTGAAGAACAATCGGCGCGAATGATATTGTCATCCTCAAAGCAGCGGACAACATGAACGATCGCATCGACCTCACGGATATGCGAAAGGAACTTGTTTCCCAGTCCCTCGCCATGGCTTGCCCCTTTTACGAGTCCGGCAATGTCGACGAATTCAACGGTTGTCGGCGTCACTTTCTTTGGATGATACATTTCTGCGAGAACATCCAGACGATGGTCCGGAACCATCACCATTCCTGTATTGGGTTCAATGGTACAGAACGGAAAATTGGCCGCCTGTGCATTGCTTGTCTGTGTGATTGCATTAAACAGCGTGCTCTTTCCGACGTTCGGGAGCCCGACTACGCCAAGCTTCATGTGATTTACTCCTCTCCTATCCCTCAGGGGTTACCCATGGATTATACAGCTTTCATCGGCAAAATCAAATGTATTTTCCATTCTTTCCACGCGCCTGAGCCTGATGGCCATATACTGCTTTCCGGGCAGTGGCACATTGAAGCGTCCGTGGAAGATTCCCATGGGTTGAATCGTCATATTCCATGTATCGATCACATCGACCTGATACTCCGTGTCATCGCTCATGTGAAATTCGCGGAAAGAAGGTCTCATAAAACTGTAATAGCACAGAATCCATTCACCGTCTTTCCCGGCCTCAGCCCGGACTTCATCCCATTCACATCTTGAACTCAGACTGACAAAGCCGCCGGGGACGTCCTGCATCACATCCCTGAGAAACGCGATCCGTGCGGGGCTTTCCCCGTGCAGCATTCCGCCGTGTGACCACCATAGAATATGATCATTGCTCAGAAAAGTTTCTCCGTGTCCCGGGTATCCGCCACGGACAGCGGTTTCCCAGAAGCGGCGAACCAGCTCTTCCCCGGTGATATTTCCCCATCCATACTGAATATTGCCTTCATAGGCAATTTCATCCATCACAACCGGTTTCGAGTACCGCTGAATCAATTCATCGGCCACTTCACCTGACTTGTACAGGTCTGTCCTCTGCCATGAGACATGCGTAATCCAGCTTCTTGAGGCATCGTAGGGCACTCGGCAGTGATGAATGGAGCGCAGGTGGCCATATGGATCCGAGTGTACAATTTCGCGTGCAATCATTTCCCAGTCCGCAATCGACTTCCTGCTCAGAAGATCGTATTCGTTTGCAAGCGACCACCATACATTCGGATAAGCAGAAAGCCGGGCACAGAGATAACGGATATACAGCAGGTCGGATTCTCTGTCCATCACGGAAAATCCCCAGCGGTCATATGGATGAAAAATGATAATATCGGCCTCAATCCCCAATTCCATCAGTTTTTCAACGCATGTCTCAAGATGGCGGAAATGCTCAGGGTTAAATCGGTCGGTCTGCCATTCGTTTCCTTCCGACATCGGACCATATTCCATAAAGTTTTCGTCCGTGAGCACGGAAGAATCCATGGGCCGCCCGGGATAAGGATAAGAACGCGGTTCATGCAGGTTATATGGATAATGCTTGGGAAAGACGCAGAAACGAATCTTGTTGAACGGTCCGTTCCTGAGCGTCTCAAGCGTCTGTGCAATCAGATCGTCATTTTGCCAGAGCCATACATAACAGGTTGTGCCGACAGAAAAGTACGGAGTACCGTCCGCGTAGACAAAATGGGTGCCGCATACATGCACAGGTCCATGGAAATCCTTCCGGTTGGTCTGCACATTGATGCATTTGCTGATGGGCTGCGAAAGAAAATCCGCATGAATATACAGTTGATGCATTCCTTCAATTTCAGGCATGAATCGAACAACATATTCCCCATCCCCGTCATAAAAGCCAGGAATGCTCTTTTGCCCAAGCGGACCTTCCACATCCATTGAAATCCAGTGTTCCACATATGGATTTCCGTCTTTCGGTCCCTGAACTCTGATTTCCTGCGGTTCCCATTTATGCGTGGCTTTCACACAGACACCTCCTCTCGTTGCTCTACGAATTATAAATAAAGGAACATGCATATGCAAGCTTTATCACATTTCGTGACACAGTTTCCATTCTGTGTTATACTTCATTGGGTTTCTTTCTGTTTCCCATTTTCAATTTGCTCTTTGCAGGCTCTGCTATTGTTTCCAGCCGTCATGCCGTTGCGTATCCTGCCTCTGCAATTGGGCGTACTGCCATGCTTTCTGACTGCACAGTTGATCAAGCCTGCAATGCATTCCCGACAGATGACCGTATTACTGAAAGGAGGAATTCGATGAAAAGACATTCATTCGCCCGAAGCATACTGTCTTTTCTTCTGCTCGTCCTTTTTGTTATACCCTCCAGCGCATTTGCTGCCAAACCGACAGCAACACCGCCTCTTTATCCTGAAGCTACGCTTGCTCCGGATGCACCGGCATATGATGCGAATTTTCCCGAGAACCTGGAACCTGAACAGCTGTATGCATGGTCAGCCATTCTGATCGAGTCCGTTTCCGGTGATGTCATTTTTGAAAAATCACCTGATGAACTCCGCTTTCCGGCTTCCACCACAAAGATTATGACCTGTTATCTCGGAATAACGATGGTCGAGGATCTGGATATGGTCGTCACGGTCTCTCCGACTGCAATTGATGTTCCTGCAGACTCGTCTACCATGAAGCTGCAGGCCGGAGAAGAGCTCTCTTTCCGTGATGTACTCTATGGCACCATGCTGCTTTCCGCGAACGATGGTGCAAATGTCATCGCAGAAACTGTGTCGGGGTCTATCACTGAGTTTGTGAATCTCATGAACCAGACCGCTCTTTCGATGGGCTGCACAAATACCCATTTCAACAATGCTCACGGTTATACAGATCCCTCTCATTACACCACCGCCCGCGATCTTGCCATCATGGCGCGTGCTGCCATGGAAAATGATCTGTTTCGCGAAATCGTGGCCACCAGAACCTACTCCCTTCCCAAAACCAACCTCTCCAGGGCCCGTTCCATGACCAATACCAATGAATTGTTCAACCCGGGTACCGATGAGAGTCCCAACAAGTATTACTTTCCTGATTCAATCGGCATCAAAACCGGTAATACCGATGCCTCCCAGTACTGCTTTGTCGGCGGCGCACTGCGCGATGGCGTGGAGCTCATTTCCGTTGTCATGTATACCGGCAAGCGGGCCCGATGGGCGGACACCATCAAGCTGATGAATTATGGCTTTTCACAGTATATGAGTGTGACCCCCATTGACCTTTACAACATGAACCCCATCACCATTGAGACAAGCTCTTACTCCACCAACGATACCGGCATGGGAAAACTTCGCTTGAACTGTATCGCCACCAATGCATCGCTTGCAGCAAAAGCGGTCATTGTGAAGCGGCGTACTGTGATTGAGTCCCTTGCCCAGAATCTGAAGAGTACAGTGCTCATCCAGTACAGCCGTGATTTCAAAGCACCGATTAATGTCGGTGAAGTCATTGGCACGATGACCTTCCTTCTTGAAGACGGCACACCTGTGGTGTACAATCTAGTTGCCTCCAGATCCATTGCCGCACGTGATAACATTCCTAAAACGATCGAAGAAATATGGGAAGAAACGTATGCAGATCCCAATCCTTACCCGCCGCTGAATTCAGACTTCTTTGTCTTCGCCTTCGGTATCGCTGCTGTTATCACCTGCATTGTGTTCCTTCTGCGGCATATTCATATCGTTCGCAAAAAGAAAGGCGGAAGAATTCCAGAGATTAAATCACGTTACCTAAAATAATCATATATATAAAATATAGGAAAGGTTGCTGATGTCCATGACCAATCAAACTACGCTCCAGCTGCTCCAGTCAGGAGAAACATCTCTGGGGCTCGAATTCGGCTCTACTCGAATCAAAGCCGTTCTCATCTCACATGATGGAACTGTGCTCGCTTCCGGCGGACACGACTGGCACGATGAACTTTCAAACGGTGTCTGGACGTATTCCATGGAAGCGGTCCGCGAAGGACTGCAGGACTGCTATCTCAAAATGAAAGCTGATGTCCTCGCAAAGTACGGCGTCAAACTCCAGAAAATCGGCTCCATGGGCATGAGCGCCATGATGCATGGCTATCTCGCTTTTGACGACCAGATGAATCTTCTTGTTCCTTTCCGTACCTGGAGAAACACGATCACCGGACCTGCAGCAGCAGAACTGACTTCCCTTTTCCAGTTCAATATTCCGCAGAGATGGTCCATTGCACATCTGCACCAGGCCATTCTGAATCAGGAAGAACATGTCGGAAAAATAGCATTCATCACCACCCTGGCCGGATATGCCACTTACCTCCTGACCGGAGAAAAAGTCATCGGCATCGGCGATGCCGCAGGCATGTTCCCCATTGACTCCAATACGCTGAATTACGATGAGCGTATGCTTGCACTCTATGAAGAGCACATCAAACCCTGCGGATATGCATGGAACATCCGCGAAATCCTGCCCAAAGTGCTCCTCGCTGGCGACAAGGCCGGTGTTCTGACCGCTGAAGGCGCAAAGGTCCTTGACCCGGAGGGTGATCTTCAGCCCGGCAGTCTGGTCTGCCCGCCCGAAGGTGACGCCGGAACCGGCATGACGGCAACCAATGCTGTGGCTGTCCGCACAGGCAACGTCTCTGCCGGAACTTCTGTTTTCGCCATGATCGTTCTTGAAAAAGCACTCAGCCGCCTGCACACGGAAATCGATATGGTCACCACTCCGACCGGTCTTCCTGTAGCGATGGTTCACTGCAACACCTGCACCTCCGATATCAATGCATGGGCTTCCCTCTTCAGGGATTTCGCCAATGCTGCAGGCATGCAGCTGACCAATGATCAGCTTTATACCCTGCTTTTCAAATCTGCGCTTTCCGGTGAAAAAGACGGCGGTCAGCTGACTGCTTTCAACTATTATTCCGGAGAACCGATTACCGGTACCGATGCAGGCGTCCCGCTCTTCACCAGACGTCCTGATGCCCCGATGACGCTGCCCAATTTCATGCGTGTCCAGATCTATTCCGCGCTCGCAACGCTTGCCATCGGCATGAAGATCCTCACAGAAGACGAGCAGGTAGCAATTGATAAGGTGCTTGGACACGGCGGTCTGTTCAAGACACCGGTTGTCGGTCAGTCTATTCTGGCAGCAGCCATTCATTCTCCGGTCACCGTCCTCGGAACCGCTTCCGAAGGCGGCCCGTGGGGTATGGCACTGCTGGCAGCCTTTATGGCAACCAAGTCCAATGGAGAAGCGCTCGAGACCTGGCTGAACGACAGAGTGTTCTCCGAAATGCCGTCCGAGACACTGAATCCTGATCCGGCTGACGTTGCTGGTTTTGATGCTTATCTTTCCAGATATACCGCCTGCCTTGAGGCTGAAAAGGCTGCAACAAAAGCCCTGATGTAAATCAACACTCCACAAGAAAAGTCCGGAAGCATGCGCTTCCGGACTTTTCTTTTCATTGCTTTCCAGAGGATGATTCCACTTGTTCTGCGTGCGCCTTTTCTTCAGCGGCCCTGGTGTGCTCACCCGATTCCGCACCTTTTCGCGTGCGTCTGCGCGATTTGAAACGCCATGTTTTTTTCACTGCAGGACTTTCTTCGATGGTCTTTTCACCCGACTGATTCGTTTCATACGGAATTTCCACCGTGAATAGAGTCCCTTCACCCAGTTTGCTCCTCACACGGATTCTGCCACCATGGGCTACAACAATGATACGCGCTATGGAAAGGCCCAGGCCATGTCCGCCGGCCTCTGATTTTCTCGCTTTATCCGCTCTGTAGAAACGATCAAATATATGCGGCAGATCCTCCGGGGAAATTCCGTCTCCGGTGTCCTGCATGGTCAGAATACATGCCTCACTGCCTGCTGCACACCCCATCGTAATTGTTCCACCGGGCGAAGTATATTTGACAGCATTGTCCAAAAGAATGCGCATGACCTGTTTGATCATATTTCGATCTGCGGTCAGCTCGCAATGCTCTGCCGGCTGCATCAGGAAGGTATCCTGCGGCGATACCATTTCAGCTTCTTTTTTGATTTCGCTCAGAAGGACCACAGGATCAAACTGACTCATTTCCATCATCAGTGTTTTCTTATCGTGTCTGGCCAGGAAGAGCAGGTCCTGAACGAGATCTTTCATGTTTGCGGCTTCCTGAGATATGGCATCGATCCCCTCCTGAAGCACCTGTGGATCATCTTTTCCCCAGCGTGCAAGCATATCCGCATATCCCTGAATCACGGCAATCGGGGTTCTCAGTTCATGGGAGGCGTCTGAGACAAATTGTTTCTGGCTCTCATAACTGACTTCCAGACGATCCAGCATCGAATTAATCACGATGGCCAAATCTCTCAGTTCATTTTTGGTTCCTTCCACATTGATTCGATTCGACAGATTATTGGCTGAGACATTCGCAGCCATTGCCGTCATATCCTGGATCGGCCGCAGCAGTGTCTTATCAAGACGATCATGATGGGCAAGAAAATACACCATGCGCCGCATGTCCAGTATCGCGACGACCAACAGAAGCGCAGCAAGGCAGAACAGCTCTCTCTTCAGATCATGATATATCATGACGGTCTCGTGCATTCCTGTTTTCTGCCGGGCGGAAAAGCAGGCCTGCATGGTATGACCTTTCTGAAACAGATAACGGAAGCCAAACCGAATCCTTCCCCAGACATCTTCCGGCATGTTCTCGTTTGACACCTGTGCGGAAACCATTGCATCCTGAATCACGAGCTGCGAATATTCACCATGATCAGTGGGTTCTGAAGACAAAATCCGCTTATGCACACTGTAATAATGAGGCCCCAGAAACATTGTGAGCGCAAGAATCATCCATGGGAGAAGCCGAAGATAGGAGCGAACAAGCTGACCACAGTAATGTGCTGCAATCCGCAGGGTCAGTGACATGCGAATCGTTTGACCGGATTGTTTTCTGAACCGTGTGATTGTTTTGAAGATATCAATTTCGCGATCATCATGGTTGATCTTTGAATCGTTCTCACTCATCGCTCGTTTCTTCATAATGGAACATATACCCCACTGCACGGATCGTCCGTATTGTCTTGATGTGGAATGGTTCATCAATCTTCAGTCGAAGATACCGAATATAGACATCCACAACATTTGTATCACCCGCGTAATCGTATTCCCAGACATCCGAAAGCAGCTGTTCACGTGTGACAGCCTCGCCCTCATGCTCCATCAGGTAATGCAGGAGGTCAAATTCCTTCTTGGTCAGGGAAATCGGAGTTCCGTTATATGAGACCGAATAACTTGCTGGATCCAGGACCAGCTTTCCGGACTTCAGAACACCCTGGTGATCTGTTTTACGGTCTGTTCTGTGCTTTTTCAGAGCAACACGGATACGCGCAAGCAGTTCCTCAATTGCAAAAGGCTTGGTCATGTAGTCATCTGCACCCATGTCAAGCCCCATCACTTTGTCTGAAACATCATCCTTCGCTGTAAGCATGATGATCGGCACATCACTTTCCCTGCGCAGTCTCCTGCAGACCTCAATCCCGCTCATTTCCGGCAGCATCAGATCCAGGATTACAAGATCGACATCCTTGTCCATCGCTTTTTCAAGACCGACTCTGCCGTTTTCTGCATACCGGACATTATACCCTTCATGCTGAAGTTCCAGCTCGATAAACCTGGCAATCTTTCGTTCATCCTCAACAATCAATACAGTACTCATCTTTAACCTCACTCGATTGTAGCATTTGAATAACCATCACTGTCTTCTTCAAAATGTACAGAACCATCTGTGCTGTCCACTCTTTTGGGAACACGTATTTCCGGAACAGGTGAATGCCTGGGAGCACTGTCACCTCGCTGATAATAGCTCGCCGTTCCCTTATCCCGTTTTTTCTCATCCGGTCTGGACGTGTCTGCAAATCCTTTTGCCATGTCACCAAGGGATGACTTAACGTTGTTTGCAGCCTGCTGAAATTTGCCTTCCAGATCTTCCTGATCAAAATCACTGTCGTGCTTCACAAAAGCAAAGCGATAACCAAGGATTAATGCAATCACACAGCCTGCAATCGTCAGGTATGGTGCAAAGACTGCACAAACCAGACAGAACAAAACTGAGAAATTAATAACGGTCACATCATCCTTGCGAATCTTCAGCCGCATGCAGTAGACGGTATGAAGGATTCCGGAGAATCGCGTCTTCTTTCTTTCTTCCGGTTCTTCTTTGCGAATCTTGCCATTCCTTTCAAGATCAATCAAAGCCTGGGCGAGATTTCCATTATGGTATTCCAGTAAAGCGATGGCTTCCTGGTAACTGATCCCGCTTTTCTTCCTGATAATATCGATATCCTCAATGGTATAGCCAGCCATACGACCTACCTCCAAAGTCAATGATGCACTTTAAGTGTATCACGTTTTGGTCTGAATTGAACGCCTGAAAAACAATCCTTTCATTAAAAGATCATGAAAAAACGCTGACAGTGCCCACAAAACAGGCACTGCCAACCCAATCCTTGACAACCCGAAATGCACTGGCTAAAATACGAATCGTTTTGGAAACGCATCCAGAATCAGATCACACCATCCGCACAAAAGTGCATACAGTCTCAGATTTGCTTCAGATTTTCCACTCATTCCATGGAGTTCGCTCCTTTGCCTGCCGCTCCATGGTGCTGAGATTTCATGACCGATACACTTCGCTATCAACATCATTCAGAAAGGAAATCTGTCTATGTCAAGAAAAAGCGGTATCCTTCTTCATATATCCTCTCTTCCTGGCCCGGGTGGTATCGGCACCCTTGGAAAAGAAGCCTATGCATTTGCCGATTTTCTTCATGATGCCGGCATGCAGATCTGGCAGGTTCTGCCCATGGGGCCTACAGGCTACGGAGAGTCCCCCTATCAGAGTTCCAGCATGTATGCCGGAAATCCTCTGTTTATTTCACTGCTTACACTTCGTGATGAAGGACTTGTCCATTTTACAGATGATGAAATCAGAATCGATTCTGATCCGTCCAGAGTCCATTTTACGGAAGCCCGTCAGATTCACGATCTGATTTTACGACGTGCATTCCATGAATCCGCCTCGACTCTTTCATCGGAAATGGATCAGTTCTGCGCCACCGAGCCGTGGGTATCCGATTTTGCGCTGTTTACTGCTCTGAAAAGCCATTTTGATGGAAAAATGTGGACGGCCTGGCCTGATTCTGAAATCCGGCTTCACAAGCCGGAGGCTGTCAAAAAGTATCAGGCACTCTTACAGGAAGAAGTTCAATACCATATCTTTTGCCAGTATCTGTTCAGCAGACAGTGGAATGCATTGAAAGCATACTGCAATCAGCTCGGGATCTCTCTGTTCGGTGACATGCCCATCTATGTGGCTGAAGACAGTGCAGATACCTGGCTGTCTCCAAAAGTGTTTCAGTTGGACCGCAATCGTATGCCCAAGCGTGTAGCCGGTGTTCCCCCCGATTATTTTTCCGCGGATGGTCAGCTGTGGGGAAACCCATTATATAACTGGACTTACCTGCGTCTGACAGGATACCGCTGGTGGCTGAACCGTATGCGCCACATGCTGAAGATGTATGATATTGTCCGGGTTGACCATTTCATTGGTTTTGCCAATTATTATTCCATCCCATACGGGGCAAAGAACGCCAGAAACGGAAAATGGGTGAATGCACCTGGAAAGAGCTTTTTCAGGAAACTGAAAAAGGAACTGCCTGAAGCCCACATTATTGCCGAGGACCTCGGCTCCGTCAATCAGCGCGTCCGCAGCCTGATTGATTATACCGGCTTTCCCGGAATGTTTGTTCTTGTCTTTGGTTTTGGTGGTGTTCCGGCTGAAAATCATCATTTCCCTGACCACTGGACTGAGAACAGTGTTGGGTACACCGGAACCCATGACAACGATACGGTTCTGGGGTACCTGATGCGCGCAGAGAAAGATGAACTGGAATGCGCAGAACGTACGCTCCATTTTGATCAGATCCAGGATGGACCGGAAGCGTTTATCTGCTCTGTCCTCGCATCCCCTGCTCAGACAGCCATCCTGACTATGCAGGATGTTCTGCATCTCGACAACACAGCCCGAATGAATATCCCCGGCACAACAGGCGGAAACTGGGCTTATCGAATGCTTGAATCGGATGTCACGCCAGACCTCGCAAAACATCTTAATCATTTGAATGTGAAATATCGGAGGCAGTAATATCTATGTTGAACCCTGAACAGATTATTGAACGCAGCGCGGCGATACTAAAAGTCACAGAACACATCGACATGGAGGAAGCGAACGCCGTCCAGCTGCATGACGCCATCTCAAGAGCGTGCATGGAAGCAGTGACTGACACGTGGATCGAATCTGAAAACAAGCGCAGAAACGAGCGTCAGGCGTTCTATCTCTCCGCTGAATATCTCATGGGCCGTATGATTTTCAACAATCTTTACTGCATGAGAATTCTTGACCAGGTCCGTGATCTTCTCGATGCACGCGGAGTGAATATTTCCTGCCTCGAAGATATTGAGGATGAAGCATTCGGCAACGGCGGTCTGGGCCGTCTCGCCGCCTGTTTTCTTGACAGCGCAGCCACACATTCCATTCCATTGACAGGCTATGGTCTTCGTTATCGTTACGGCCTGTTCAAGCAGTCGTTTGTTGACGGCCGGCAGAAGGAAGCGCCTGATGACTGGTCAAGGTTTGGCGATCCATGGAGCATTCGCCGCCTCTCTGAGGCCGTTATTGTCCCCATGAAGGGCCTCAATGTGCGTGCCGTCCCCTATGATATGCCGATTATTGGTTATGGTGCCAAATATATTGGCACGCTTCGTCTCTGGCAGTGCGAAAGCCTCCATGAAATCGACTTTATCTTCTTCAACAAACAGCAGTATACAAAGGCCGTCGCAGACAAGAACAAAGCTGAGGATATTACCAAATTCCTTTATCCGAACGATGATACCCGCGAAGGCAAGATTATGCGCATCCGTCAGCAATATGTACTTGTCAGCGCATCGCTGCAGGACATGCTCAGGCAGTATGAACTGAAGTATTCTGATGATTACCAGTACTTTGCTTCTCTCCATGCTGTTCAGCTCAACGACACTCACCCGGTCATGGCCATTCCTGAGTTGATTCGTCTTCTGATGGAAAAAGGCATGAGCTTCCATGATGCCTTTACAATTGCGCAGAAAACGTTCTCCTATACGAACCACACCGTCATGCAGGAAGCTCTCGAAAAGTGGGATATTGCTCTTCTCAATGCCGTCTGCCCTGAGATCGTACGCATTATCCGCATGATCGACGCGCATTTCAAAGATGAAATGAAGCACGCCGGACGTGAAATCACCAGAAACTGCTGCATCATCTGGGATCATCAGGTGCACATGGCTCAGCTCGCTGTGTATGCAACACATACAACCAACGGTGTCGCTGCGCTGCATACAGAAATCCTGAAATCCGAGGTCTTCAAGGACTGGTACGCTATCTATCCGGAGCGTTTCCAGAACAAGACAAACGGCATTACGCAACGGCGCTGGCTCGGACTGTGCAATCCCGAGCTGACAACTCTGCTTAGTGACCGCATCGGTGACGGTTTTCTCACGGATCTTTCCAAGTTGCAGGAACTCAAGCCCCAGATTGATGAAAACCTGGCCCGGGACTTCAGACAGGTAAAGCATCAGAAGAAGGAAGAACTCGCCGACCTGATTCAGTCAACCTGCGGTGTAACGGTCAGCCCGGACATGATCTTTGACGTTCAGGTCAAGCGTCTGCATGAATATAAACGTCAATCACTCAATGCCCTTTCCATCATCGCACTTTATCACGGTCTGAAAAACGGTACGATTCAGAACTTTACCCCCACATGTTTTATCTTCGGCGCCAAAGCCGCTGCCGGATATGCGCGTGCCAAGTCCATCATTCTCCTGATCAATCGCATCGCAGAAAAGGTCAATCATGACCCGGACACGAAGAACCTCTTAAAAGTTGTTTTCCTTCCGAATTACAATTGTTCCATGGCTGAGGTCATTATGCCGGCCGCCGATGTTTCAGAACAGATTTCCCCTGCTGGAACAGAGGCAAGCGGTACCGGAAACATGAAGCTTATGCTCAACGGTGCTGTCACGCTGGGGACTTATGATGGGGCAAACATTGAAATTGTTCAGGAAGCCGGCCGGGAAAACAATTATATCTTCGGTGCAACGGTCGAAGAACTCAATGCAATTCGCAGCACCTACAATCCCAGAGAAATCTAT
>R21__coassemble_1919_pt1 | contig 12987 bp, 13 predicted proteins | sample R21__metabat2_high_PE_034 | metagenome-assembled genome bin R21 | reverse complement strand
CCCTTCATGTCGACAGTTTTTTTCTTTCTCTGTCTTCCATGAAGGGAGCATATCAGCCTTGCAGGGTATTTCTATGTCTCCATGGATCTGTTGTGTCAGGAATCTTCCGCCTGGTACGGGATAGGATCATTCTTCAGCGGAAGCGAAATAGATGATATCCGTTATGTGGCGCATATAGCTGTTGGTAAAAAGTTTCCGGCCGTGCGCCGCGATCTGCGCCGAACCGCCGCCGTCCAGATTATAGGCCAGAAGGGCTCCCGGACACTGATCCGCTACGATCTTCGCAAATTCTGTGAGTGTAAAGCCGGATTTGCGGTTTCCGACAGCGTTGGCGGCAACAATGGCGTATTCGAGATGACCGGTCTGCACGATGCTGATCCGCTGGATGGGAGTGGACCACTGGTACATTCCCTCACGGCCGCCATGCTTTGTGACCTCAGAACGGGCTACATCCTGCACTTCTCCGTTCAGAACCAGCACCGGGCCGATATTAAAGGAATCCATGACGGTACGCCCGAAGGGTGTCAGGTTTTCAGCAACATACTCGTCGATCGTTTCCGTGACAGCGGCATACACCACATGGAAATCGCCCTCGCTGTCGATCAGAAGCGTATCGAACACCAGCCCGCGCGCATTATGCGTCGCATCTCGGATGAGCTCTCCCTGGCGGACGACGTACCCTGCATCCCTGTTTTCGGATTTGAAGTAATCTCCGTTCATTGCGACCACGGCGTTTTTACCGGTGGCGAGCTTGATCGAATCCATGTGCGCAGGACGTTTGTAGGAATCGGAAGAAACGGCGGTGCGGAGCTGAGATGGATGGCCGATTTGAATCCGGACCGTCCAGATCTCATCCGTAACGGTTCGTCCCCTGTATCTGCCGGCAGACAGCTTATGGGTGATGGAATCTGTTTCAAAGGTGACGGAAATGGTTGAGTCCTGATAGGAGACCGGAATTTTTCCATCCAGCGTCCAGCCGTCCTTTTTAGGAGGCATACCGCCCGTCTTATAATCCATAGGAAGAGAAGGGGTGATCAGCAGCTCTTCCTCCTCAATCACCTCTTCCTCGTCAATCAAATCGACTTCCTCAAGCAAATCGGCTTCCTCAGTGACCTCTTCAGCAGCGACTGGCAGGCAAAGTGAGAAAACCAGGGTGAGGGACAGGAAGAAGAGAAAAGGTTTTTTCCAATAAGGTGTTTTATTCATGCGAATCCTCCAGAAGATCACTGTCGGGGTTACCCCACGGCAGAGCGGACCTATTATAGGGCTTTTCCGAAAAAAAGAAAAGGTGACGGGTTCCCGCCTGATTTCACGGCTGAAGTCAGGCGGCAGGTTGGAAAAGCTGCCTGAAGAGGCGGTAACCAACTGTTGATTGACATTTATGAGGCGAGATCTAAAATGGATGAACAGAACCAGACGATGTATGCTGTCACGGTTCAGGATCAGGGTAGGAAAGGTTGATCCAACAGCCAGTTGGATTTTGGAGGAACTGCAGGTTATGAGAAAATACTGGTGACTATACCGGTTATTAATTGCTTGCAAGCCTGTGCGTTGCAGTGGAAGGAAAGGCAGGACGTTTGGTTCTGCAGCTTAACGAATTGGAGTTTTCGGAGGTATGCATGCTGGACAATAAAGGCTTTGACTTGTGGGCAGATGGATATGACCAGACAGTCGGAGTTTCCGATGAGGAAAACACATATCCATTTGCGGGTTACCGGGAGGTGCTGGGAACAGTCTATCGGATTGTTATGGAGAAGCCTCAGGCCACAGTGCTCGATATCGGGTTTGGCACCGGCGTTCTGACTGCAAAGTTATACGAACATGGCTGCACCATCTATGGACAGGACTTCTCCTCAAGAATGATGGAACTGGCCGCCGAGAAAATGCCTGAAGCGCATCTCTTTCATGGAGACTTTTCCCGGGGGTTGGCTGAGCCGCTGCAGTGTCAAAGCTATGATTTCATTGTGGCGACCTATTCGCTGCATCATTTGACAGATGATCAAAAGATTGAATTTCTGCGTATCCTGCAAAGTCAGCTCAACGAGAATGGCAGGATCGTGATCGGGGATGTTGCCTTTGAAACCCGTGCAGAATTGAATCAGTGCCGGCAGAAAGCGGGCAGTGACTGGGATGAGGAAGAAATATATTTCGTAGCTGACGAGCTGAGGGGGTTCTTCCCTGGCCTCGTCTTCATTCGGGTATCGCATTGCGCGGGTGTTTTGGTTCTAGCCCGATCGGAATTTGGCGAGGCAGATTAACTTTTGTTTTTCCGCTTCATTGAGGATGATAATCCTTTAGAAGTTCGTTTTGGAAAAGGAAATGTTTCGGAGGGGCGTCATCATGAAAAAGAGTATTTGCGTCATTCTTGCTGTGACATTGCTGGCGGGCTCTTTCCTTCTCTGCGAAACAGCATCCGCCAACAGCTGGGGGCTGAAGGGGAAACTCTTGACAGTTGTCATGGCAGATCACACATGGGATGACTATACGACACTCAGCAATCAGGAAGGTTCTTTCGCGGTGATGCAATCACGCTATCATAATGCAATGTTTTTTGTGGACAGCCAAGAACACCTTCATGTCTATACAACGGCAGTCTATCAGCCGGAAGCAAAAAGAAAAGCACCGAAGCTATATTGGGACGGACATTATCTGACAATTTCATATGGCGAGTCTGAGCACTATACATTTTGTGAATGGGATGAGGGCAGCGGAGAGTATCAGCTGTCAGAAGCGGTCGTAAATGAATTCAAGTTGACCGGTATCCCGGGTGAATCCGGTTTTTCCTGGCGGTACCAAGCAACAGACGATGATCATGACGCGCCTGCAGTCTGGCCGGCAAAGATCATGCTCGCAGATTTCAACATTGATCTGTTTCCGCATTCCGTGGACGAAGTATGCCATCTGAATTATATGCATGCCCGGTTTGACAGCGGACTAAACGTGCTGGGAACAGCTTTTTCCGGTGACGTATATGATCCCGATCATCAGGGAGAGCTCCTTCAGCCGAAAAAGAAAGGAACTTCTGCCGTTTACAGCGCTCCTTACGGGAAATCCGCATGGCGTGCCGGAAAAGGAAAAGCGGCAGTCGGGCTGAACGGTGACCTGTGGTTGCTTTCACAGTATAAAAACGAGGATGGACAATCCTACGCCTGCATCCGGTATAATGTCAGCGAACGCACGCAGAGAATCGGCTACGCGCTATGCAAGGATCTGGGCCTGTCGGAAATCAGCGTGCAGAACAACGAGCCCGGCCGGTCCTTTGTCCATATTGATGTGGAAGCGACTGCAGACACCTTCCTGACGGATGATCCCGATGTCAGCCAGTTCCATCAGTTTTCTGTTCCGAAGGGAACGCTGTTTTCCTGCCTGGGATTGTATAATAACAACTATGCTTATGTTACCGCAGAAGTAAAGAACGGGAAGTTTACAGACGGAGGAGCCGTCGTATGGGGCTTTATCCCGATCCGGGACCTAGAACCCATGGAACAGGAAAAAGCACCGGAAGTGATGGAAAAGCTTGCCGGAGCGTGGCAGCTCGATGCCGGCAGCACCCTGGCACCGGACATCCTGGTTCTGGAAGCTGACGGCTCGTTCACCGCACCGGGAACGACAGCCGAGATCGCAGAAGAAGGCGCTTCCTCCGGAACATGGTATGTGACAAAATACAATCCCTTCATGAATCTTTACTGGAACGAAACATCCTATGAACTGACCTTGCTGTTCGATAACGGCTGCGCAATCGTGCGAGGCCTGGAACTGACGGAAGAAGGCTTTAGCCTGATCTTCTGGGAAGGCGGCGGAGGATATGTTCCGTATGACGGATCACAGGATCCGGAAGCGGATCATGGATAAACAGACCAATGCAGGAGAAATGATAGAAAACAAAATCGGAATTTTCTTTATCATCATAGGGAGAAAAACAGTATGATCTGTGTTATTGCAAAGCTGACCCCCGATGCAACTGAACGATTGAACATTCTGCGAAAAGCAGTTGTTTCAAAGAAACAGCCTGTAAAGCCATTTTATGGCCATATAACCATTGCCACATATCTCCCTGATGATGAAGAATTCGTGCAGGTTTGTTCGGAAATAATCCGTCAGACGCCTTCATTCCGCATCCGCTATACGGAGTTGGAAGTGCTTTCTGAAACATCAGTCATTGTTGCTGTGCCGTCAAAACCGGATGTGCTATTGGCCCTGCATAACAAAATAGCTGAAAAGTACGGCAATTCATTGGACCGCTGGACGTGTGGAACTGATTGGTACCCGCATACTACTTTACTATATGATCCGGATGCAGATCTGAATGTTCTATGCCGGAATATGCAAGGATATTTCATACCTTTTGAAACCTGTATCAGTCGGATTGAATTTTCCAGAGTTGCAGAAACAGGATATACGATCCTGAAATCAATTGATCTAAAACAGTAAAATTTGAAACTCACCGGCAATCAAGCGGAAATCGGGTGATGATGGATTGAGCGAATCAAACCTTTACAAAGAGCTGGGAATACTGATGAAGAAGAAGGATCAGTGGGAAGAGAATATCCCATACATTTCGTCGCTGCTTTCCCTTGATTCTGTAAAATATTCAGGCTAAGGCACTATGGCTGCTTGCTGAGATGGGACTTGCTTATCCGCGGTCAGTTCGGGACGCAGTTCCTGCAATCATCTCCTTCTGCAACAGCTCGGTACCTCTTTTGCGGGAGCACGCCCTGAACGCCATCGGCAGAATCGGGCGCGGTGACTATCGTCTGGTCGAACCGTACTGGGCAGACCTGTTCCGTTTTGCTGATGATGAAGAAGCCCCTGTCAGGCTGAGCTTTATCTGGGCGTCTGAAAACATTGCCACGAATACACCTGGCATCTATGAGAATTATATGCCGGTATTTGAAAAACTGCTTCATGATCCTGATGATAAGGTCAGGATGGAAGCACCGGAGATCTTTCGTGTGCTCGGCAAACGCAAACCGGAATTCATCAGGCCATTTACGGAAGAACTGCGGCAAATATCAGAAACCGACAGTAATCGTGTTGTGAGGATCCATTGCCTGGGTGCGATCAAAGCGACAAACTGCTGACCCGGAAAATCGGAAAATATTTTTTGATTTTGTTTATGATCGACAATCAGGATTTGTAAGGATGTAAAGATGTTTGACTACGAAAGATATTTCAATCAATACTGCGATGATAATCAATTGGACTTGTTGTTATCCTTCCATATGCCAGCGGGATATGAAACTGCTAACGGCACTTTTGACGTTGCGTCAAAAACGGTATTCATCAATGCAGCGTATATGAAAGAAGCGCCTGATTATGAAAAAGCCTTCTACCTTTTCCATGAATTGAGACATGCCTCACAGTATCTTTGTCCCAAACGTTTCAGCAAGGCGGTCAATCGCAGCATTCAATATGTTATTATGTTCGATGGCACTTGTTATAAGATCGTTAATGGAAAGTACTACGAGTGTAAATTGGAAGGCGGCGAAGATTATTTTACAAACATCTATCTTGGGCAGCCGTATGAAGTTGACGCCAATCAATACGCTTATGAACGGGTAAGAAGGATCTGTGGTGATTCGGATGACGTACGCAAACTGTATGAATTCTGGATGCCAAGTCAGCCTGTGCCAGATGACGTTTATGATTCGGTATATGCTTTGATCGACGAAAAAATACAAATGAAAGATTAAGAGACAAATCCAGTTTGTGGAGGTAACTATGGACTACAGAATAATCAATCCTTCCGAAGTGAATGCTCTCTGGGATCTTCAAAAACAATATAAGGCAGAAATCGGAGAAGATGAACCTGGTGACGACGGGAAAGAACGTTTAGCTGATGCAATCGACAAAGGTATGATTTCTTTTTATGGAGTTTGGAAGGACAACACTCTGATTGGCTGCTGCTCTATTACTGTCGGTTTTTCGACTTATGATTATCATTCGAGTGGTGTATTTGAAGATTTCTATATTTGTCCTGAGCATCGCCATCAAGGCATAGCGCGTCAATTGGTCGAGTTTGCCTATCATGAAAGCGGTGTAAGTTCTTTAACTGTCGGTTGCGCAGATTGTGATGTTAAGATGTATCAGTCGCTGGGGTTTGCTATTTCCCTTGGAAATCTATTGGCGTTTGAATGACAAATTCCAGTTTTCCAAGATAGCCGGAGGTTACCATGAAGCAGATATCGATCAAGGAAGATGAGAAGTATCAGCAGTACCTGACCTACTAGCTGCACGGCGGAATTCTGACGCCGGACGGGCTCCGGATCATCAGCGCCAGCATTGACTGTGATCCCGAAAAGATCGCCAAGCATAGGCTGGAGATGCTGACGTAGTTCAGGAGCGAAGGGATTGTACACGAGAACTTCCTGGCTATGATGAGCGCGCTGGGATACAATGTGCAGCTTACTGATGCAGGATCCGCGGGAATGTGGTAGAGTATCATCTGACAATCCATACGAAAACAAAACGGAGGAAGATTGAGACATGAACAAAAAGAACACTGGCAACCAGGATGAACAGGAAAAAGCAAGAAAACTTTCAGAAGATGAACAGAAGCGGCTGGAAGCATTTGAGCAGCTTTCTGAGGGCATGGTTCGGGAAGGCTACCGCCGGGTGGAGCTGACGGTGAGCATCCGAAAAGCCAACTGGTTTGCTGTACTGCTGCTTATTCCGCTGTTTGTGGTGGGCTTTGGACTGTTCTTTCTGCGGCATCATCAGATCACAGAAGGTTTTCATGCCTACTCGTTTTTCATTGCTATGGCGGTCTATCTCATTCTTGTGGTTGTGCATGAATTGATCCATGGGCTGAGCTGGTCCATCTTTGCAGAGCATCACTGGAAAGATATCGCATTCGGTTTCATGACGCAGTATCTGACGCCTTACTGTTCCTGCCGTGTTCCTCTGTCCAAAGGTCAGTACATCTTTGGGGCACTTATGCCGCTGGTGATTCTGGGCATCCTTCCAATGATAGCCGGGATTCTTTCCGGGTCCATCCTGACGCTGTTTGTCGGGATCATCATGGCGGACGCGGCAGCCGGGGATATTCTCATTGTATGGAATCTTCTGAGATATCGGAGCGATGCAAAGCAGATTGTCTATATGGATCATCCGACGCAGGCCGGCGGTGTTGTTTTTGAACGGTAATCATGCCTGCGTGAACAGAAACAGGGCCCGGGGAGTTGATCCCCGGGCCCTTGCATTACCAGTGGATTATTCAGCGGGCGTTTCAGTTCCTTCGGTGCCCCTGTCAGCTTTCCCGACCAGGCCGCCGGTTGAAACATCCTTGAGCATTTTCGGAATATCCAGCCCCACAGACTGTTTGACCGCCTCAAAGGTCTGGAGCATGGTGCCAGCTGTGTCGCGAGCCATGGAGGAAGCGCCGCCTTCGCCGAAGAGAATGATCTTCTCGGTCTTGCTCAGAGGCTCGCTGACCGAACGCGCGATATCAGGCAGCTTGTCGACCACCATTTCCAGCATGGCAGCCTGACCATAGAGCTGCATGGCTTCTGCCTTTTTGCGAATGGCTTCAGCTTCTGCTTCGCCGCGCATGCGGATGGCCTCGGCTTCTTTTTCAGCTTCGTAGAGCTGTGCATCCGCCTTGGCCTGACGCTCAAACTTCTCAGCTTCTGCCTCAAATACGCGTGCGTCCTTTTCAGCAGCTGCTTTCTCACGAATCTGGACATTCAGCCGTTCACGTTCAATCTCGACTTCCTGTTTCTTGAGTTCGGTTTCTTTTTCAAGTCGGGTCAGTTCCGCGGCTGCGCGTTCCGCTTCATAGGTTTTCCGGACGCGCTCCTGCTCAATGCGATAGGCCTCATCGGCTTTCGCTTTCTCCTGATCGGATTCCATCTTGTAACCGGCCTGCAGAAGCGCGAGCTGCTTATCCTGCTCGGCGATCGCAGCAGCGGCTTCCACCTCAGCCTTATGGCCTTCCTGCTGGGCCTTTGCGCGGGCGATGGCGGCATCCCTTTCCTTGTCGACCACATTCTGGGTCGCCATGGTCTCGATCACGTCACCATCCTTGTCCGCAAAGTTCTGGATGGTCAGGTTGATGATTTCAAGGCCCATGTTGCTCATGTCGCTCATGGCGGCCTTGATGGATTCCTGGGCAAACTTGTCACGGTTCTGCACCAGCTCGGCAATGGTCATCTGGCCGATGATCTCACGCATATTGCCTTCCAGCACATCTTTGGCCAGGGCCTTGATCTGGTCGGCATTGTAGTGCAGCAGCTGTTCGGCGGCCGTGGCGATGGAGAGGTCATCCGAACCGATTTTGATGTTGGCCACGGCGTCAACGATGACGGAGATGTATTCCTTGGTCGGCACCGGCTGCGCGGTCTTGATATCCACCTGCATCAGGCACATATCCAGCTGGTCAATGCGCTCAATGCCGGGAATGTAGAATGTGGCGCCGCCGCGGACAATGCGGTAGCCGAACTTCTTGGAAGCGACGGTTCCATCAGGATTGCGCACTTTGTAGTTCCGCCTCAGGAGACCGGAGATAATCAGTGCGGTATCCGGCGGCGCGACTTTGTAGCGGGGAAACAGTTTAATCAGAGCAAAGATGCCTGCTGAGATCAGCAGGATGGTCAACCACCGGGCAGCGAGAAAATCGAGAACGCTGTTCATGATCATACCTCCTGTAGTTGTGTTTGGATCTAGGATGAACGGGGCGGGGGAGACCCGCACCGGAAAACAGAAGTGAGTTCGGAAACGGGGTCCAGCCGCTTCCGAAGGCGCCGTCCGGTGCATGCGATCTGAAAGCATGCCGGATGGAGATCAGAAACAGGGGGTACAGAAAAAGACCTGCACCATCTGTGATGCAAGTCTTGCTTTCTCGTTGTGTCCGGATGAGGGGGATCATCGGCTGACGGACAGCAACAGCGCGTGTGCGTTGAGCTACTCCCCTGCTGTGATGACAGTATACAGTATTCCCATGCGGATTGAGAGATATGAATCGGACAAATCAATCGCGAAAAATGACAGGTGGAGCACAAGCGCTCCTTCAGGGGAAAAACATGAACACGGAAAGAGCGTCAGCGATCCATAGACCCGGCCGCTTCTGTGGGCTGGGTCTTTTTTCCTGTTTATCTCAGGAAGATGGGGTTCGTCCATGCGCGGCGCCCTGCAGCATCTGTCACCACGGCGCGGATATATCTCAGACCTGCCGGGATTCCGCAGTCTGCATGGGTGATGTGCTCACCGGCTGTTTTGCGCAGCGGGCTGCGCAGGGAGTGGAAGCAGACCGAGACAGCCTCACTGCAGTCGATATAGGCCATATTGTCTTCCACATAAAAATCATGGATTTCAGGGCCGCATGAAGCGTAGAATGCGCCTTCGTCAAGCGCCTGAAGAATGTCGGACGGCGTATTCTCGGCACGCACCATGACCCATCCGTGACAGTGCTGATCCATGGCATGTCCGTCATCGACGGCCACACCCCAGACCTGTCTGCCCTCGTCGAGCGCTTCATCCCAGTAGTGTCCGTTGTCCGTGTCCAGATCATTCTCAAGCACGCAGCCGGAATTCCATAATTCCACGCCGAAATTGCCCTGCAGGCAGCGGTACTCCTGATAGGTTGTGCAGCTCCATTCCGGATGGCAGTAGAAGGTTTTCAGCCCCCAGCGGTGCATTTCATCAATCATGCCCTGTGCGCTCGACGGGTCCTCAAAGCGGCCGTACTGAGGGATGACTTCATCCTGCTCAGGTCCATTGGTGTCAGCAGGATCCCCCAGACCGACAATGTGCACGCAGTGCGGCCGGTCAACGGTGAAACCGGGCAGTTCCATGTTTCTCTCCAGACCCGAAAGGATCGTCATGGGGACATCGGCATAATTGATGCGGTTGAAGATATTGTGGTCGGTTAGTGCCATAAAGTCATACCCATGCTCATAATGCATGCGGATGACATCCCCGGGATCTCCAACACCGTCGGAGCGGGTCGTGTGGCAGTGCAGGGCACCTTTGAGAAAAGAACCATTCCGCGAGAATGCGGGCTGTCGGATGAACATGAAGGGAAACCTCCTTTTTTTGCTACAGGTCAGGGCAGGAATCCGGCGGCCATGAAACCGTTTGAAGCAGACCGAAACCAGGGAATGGAAGACCGCTGAGTTCTGAGCTGTCTGAATCGTTGTCAGGTACATACGCAAGCGCAGTGCGCCTCAGGGAAATATCAGGGAACGCGTTTCTGGCAGCACTGCTTGAACTTTTTCCCGCTGCCGCAGGGGCAGGGATCATTGCGGGATACACCCAGAAACTGCTTTCGCTCTTCCTGAATCAGGAGTTGCATGACCCTGCTCCGGTCCGTTCCCTGAGCAGAGAGTGCCATGGCGCGACGCAGCCGGGGGACAGCATAGTCAAAATACATTTTCAGACCCTCGCACAGGGCGTACTGTCCCGCTTCACCGTCAGGTGACAGGGCGAAGCGGTCTTTGGGACACCCGCCATGGCAGAGGGAGAGCCAGGGGCAATTTCGGCATGCCGCGGTCAGTCCATCCTTTTTCTGCTGCCCGAAAGCCAGCTGCTCGGGACTGTTGATCAGCTGTTCAAAGGGCGTGTCCAGGAGACTTCCGCGCCGGTATTCCGCACGCACGAAATGATCGCAGGCATAGACGCTGCCGTCTTTTTCGACGACCGGGGCATCCCCGCAGGTCTCGCGGAGCCAGCAGAGGCTGGCCTCTCCGCCGGAGAGCATGCGGGCTGTCTCACTGAACAGCTGGATTTCCGCCTTGTCCAGGTCATGGTAGAACCACTGCGCAAAGACATCCTTCAGGAACTCCCCATAGGCGCGGGGAGAGACGGACGGCTCAGCCAGGGTTCCGTCCGGGTTCCGGATGACGACGGGAATAAACTGGATCCATCCGGTGCCCAGATCCCGCAGCGTGCTGTATACAAGACGCCCGTTCTCGGCCGTCTGTGCGTTCACGGTGCACAGAAGATCCGGCTGGATGCCGTGCGACTGCAAAAGACGGATGTTCGCGGCAATCCGGTCATAGGTCGCATGCCCTGCGGCATCCGGCCGGAATGCATCATGCACAGGGGCGGTACCGTCCAGGCTCACGCCGACATCGAAATGCTCCTCGGCGAGAAAACAGCACCACGCATCATCCAGCGCGAGCCCGTTGGTCTGGAGATTATTCCAGCACTCCCAGCCTTCGGGGAGCATCTGTTTCTGAAGGCGCACCGCCTCCCGGTAAAAATCCAGCCCGGCCAGCATGGGCTCGCCGCCGTGCCAGACAAAGGAAACGACGGGTCCCGGGGAGGCTGCGATCGTCGTGCGGATCAGGGATTCCAGCGTCTCCGGGCTCATAACGCCACCGGGGGATGAAGCGGGATTGTGGAGGTAATAGCAGTATGCACACCGCATATTACATGCTGAGCCCGCAGGCTTTGCCATGACGACAAACGGCCTGCGGACTCCGGAAGGGGAGGACATCGGCATACGGATGCTCCTTGCTGTTATGTTTTCAGGTGTCGGTCAAAGAAATCCAGGGTCTTGTTCCAGGAATCCATCGCGGCCTCCTGGCGGTACATGGGTTTGTCATAGTACCAGATGCCGTGTCCTGCGCCGTCATAGCGGTGGAACTCATAGTTCTTCCCAGCGTCTTTGAGGCGCTGTTCCAGCGTGTCCACATCGGCACGGGTGGGACTGAAATCCTCATTGCCGAAAATACCCAGAAGCGGGATGTTCAGCTTTTCCGTGTAGTCAATCGGCGCAACCGGCCGGGCAGGGCTGAGCTGTTCCGGTGCCATGACGACACCGCCGCCCCAGCAGTCCACAGCCGCGTCAAAGCCTTCGACCGTGCAGGCCGCCAGGAACGCATGCCGGCCGCCGGAGCACATACCGATGACGCCGGTTTTTCCGTTCGACTGCGGCTGGGAGCGCAGGAAGGAAAGACACCCTGCGGTGTCACCCATCACGCTCGCGTCATGGACGCCGCCGGCTTCGCGCATTCTACCGGAGACTTCCGTGGGTGTGCCGAAGCCGAAATCCTGATAGATATCCGGGCACAGCACGCTGTAGCCATGGCTGGAAAAGCGGAAGCTGGTCTCACGGCACCATTCATCCCAGCCGGGCATATGAGGGATCAGTACAATGCCGGGATGCTGTCCGCCGCCGAGGGGACGGGACCACCAGGCATGGATTTCCTTGCCCTCGTGTCCGCGGATGGAAATGGTTTCCGCAATGACGCCTGCATAGCTGCCGGTCTGTAAATCATTCCACATTCTTTTTTTCCTCCCTGTATTGTATTTTGCATCTGAGGGTATTGTACATCATCTGTGTCTTCCTGCACAATGGGCACAGCAGGTCGAAAGAGACGGTCAGATGATTTCGCGGTATTTTTCTGCCGCCTGATAGAATCCAGACATGGCTCGCTTAAGCTCTTCACGAAGCGCCGGAAGGCTCCACTGCGTCAGCTCGTGATGCTCCACGACCAGGTTTCCGTCTGCCATGACGCAGTCGACATCGGAGGCATTCGCGCTGTAGACCAGGGCAGAATAGGGATTGTAGAGCGGGAACATGTGCGCGGCGTCCGTGGAGATGACCTGCAGGTCCGCGGCGTATCCCGGCGCAATCTGTCCGAGCGTGTGCTCCATGTGCAGGCATTCAGCCCCGCCGCGTGTTGCGGAGCGGACAATCTCGCGGGCCGGGAAAAGCGAACGGTCATGATAGCGGGTCTTCTGGGTGACGGCGAACAGGCGCATCTGGTCAAAGATGCTGAGCGTGTTGCCGCTCGAAGGTCCGTCGGTCCCAAAGCCGAACGGGATGGCACGGGAGACGGCATCCCGGATCGGGGAGATGCCTTTTCCGGCCTTGGCATTGCTGCCGATGCAGTGTGCGATCCGGACACCGTGCGCGGCCATCTGCTTGAGGTCGTCCTCGGTCAGGTGAATGCAGTGGGCCGCGAGAAGACGGTCGGAGAGAAGATCGAGCCTGCCGAGATAGGACATGGGTGTCAGCCCCTGATCACGGAAATAGGTCAT
>R21__coassemble_1848_pt1 | contig 13366 bp, 11 predicted proteins | sample R21__metabat2_high_PE_034 | metagenome-assembled genome bin R21 | reverse complement strand
GTTGATAATGCCCTTCATGCTTGTGCATGCTTTTTTAGACTGTGAATAGTAACTTTTCGCTTTCCCGGGCCGTTCTTGAATTGACAGAAAAACTTTCTGTTCATATAATCGACGCATATTCTTTTCTGTAAAATTCTATTATCAAGGAGGATTACCACATGAAAAAACTGATTAGCCTCGTTCTCGCAGTTGCAATGCTGATGAGCATCGTCGCTGTTTCCTTCGCAGAAGGCGCAGCTGAGACCGCTCCTTACAAGATTGCAATCATGACCGGCACCACTTCCCAGGGTGAAGAAGAATATTATGCTGCCAGCACCCTGCTCGAGCAGTATCCGGACATCGTCATTCATGACACCTATCCGGACAACTTCTCCTCTGAAGTTGAAACCACCATTTCCAAGCTGATCGCCTTCGCCTCCGATCCGCAGGTGAAGTCCATCATCTTCGTGCAGGCTGTTCAGGGCGCCACGGCTGCTTTCACCCAGATCCTGAAGGATATGGGTCGTGAAGACATCCTGCTGGTCGCCGGCGTTCCTGCCGAAGACCCGGCTGATATCTCTGCAGCTGCTGACATCGTTCTTGCCAACGATGAAATCGGATGCGGCTATCAGGTTGCTGACCTTGCCAACCAGTGGGAATGCGAAGTGCTCGTGCATTACTCCTTCGCCCGTCACCTGTCCTATGAAACCATCGTCGCCAAGCGTGATGCCATGAAAGCTACCGCTGAAGGTTACGGCATTGAGTTCGTAGAACGTGACTGCCCCGATCCTACCGGTGACGCTGGCATGTCCGGTGCTCAGGCTGCTGTGCTTGAAGATATTCCGAAGGTCATGAAGGAATATGAAGGCAAGAAAGTCTGCTTCTACTGCACCAACTGCGGTCTCCAGGTTGCTCTCCAGCAGGCCATCATCAATGAGCCCAATGCTTACTATGCTCTTCCCTGCTGCCCGAGCCCCTATCACGGCTTCCAGGAAGCTTTCGGTCTGACTGCCACCTACGGTGACATCAACGGCGCCATCAAGAACCTGGCCACCTACCTCAACGAACATGATGCCGTCAATCGTTTCTCCACCTGGGCTCTGCCGATCAACATGTCCATGATCAACGGCAGCTTCCAGTATGCCTGCGCTTATGCTGAAGGCAAGACCAACGGCAAAGTGGACGTTGAATATCTGCAGAAGTGCTACAGCGAAGCCGCTGGCAGCGATATCGAATTCACCAAGTATGTCGATGCATCCGGCAGCACTTATGACAACTATCTGCTGATTGCTCTTGAACCCATCAATTTTGCTGATTACCTCGGCGATTGATCTGGAAACTGACATTCAAAGGAAAGGCCGTCCGGAGTTCTAACAGTATACCGGGCGGCCCTTTCCTGTTTGAAGGAGGGAACCCCTTGTCTGCGGAATACATTCTCGAAATGAACGGCATTACCAAAGAATACGGCAGTAACGCAGTGCTGAAGGATGTAACACTCCGTATTCGTCCCGGTGAGATCCACGCGCTTCTGGGTGAAAACGGAGCCGGAAAATCCACCCTGATGAACGTGCTGTTTGGCATGCCTGTGATTCATTCTACCGGCGGCTTTAAGGGCGAGGTTCTTCTGAATGGAGAACGTGTCCGTATTATGTCCCCAATGGATGCCATGGAAAAGGGCATCGGCATGGTGCATCAGGAATTCATGCTGATTCCCGGCTTTTCCATTACGGACAATATCAAGCTGAACAGAGAAATTACAAAACCATGGGCTGTCAGCAAGGTTCTTGGCAAGGACCTTGAGTTTCTGAATGTCCAGGCCATGTCCAGAGACGCAAGGAAGGCGCTGGATGATGTCGGCATGGGGATTGACGAATTTGCACTGGTGAGCGGTCTTCCTGTCGGACACATGCAGTTCATTGAGATTGCCCGTGAAATCGATAAAACGGGGATCAAGCTGCTTGTGTTCGATGAACCCACAGCCGTTCTGACCGAAAGCGAAGCTGCTCAGCTGCTCAGTGTCATGAAGAACATTGCCGCAAGCGGCATTGCCATTATCTTCATTACTCACCGCCTGGATGAAGTCATGGAGGCAGCAGACAATATCACCATTCTGCGTGACGGCCGCCTTGTCAGCACACTGAAGAAGACGGAAACCACAGCGGAACAGCTGGCTGCTCTCATGATCGGCCGCGGAGAAGAGAGTGTCATTCAGGTTGATAAGCGCAAGGAAGCACCCTCTGAGAAGATTGCCATGAGCATTCGCAATCTTTGGGTGGATATGCCCGGTGAAGTCTGCCGCGGAATCAATCTGGATGTGCATGAGGGCGAGATTCTCGGTATCGGTGGTCTGGCTGGACAGGGAAAGATTGGCATTCCCAACGGCATTCTGGGATTATATGATGCAGTCGGTGATGTCGAGCTGTTTGGCAAGAAACTGCCGCTCAATGATACAACATCTGCTCTCCAGGCCGGGCTTGCCTTTGTCTCTGAGGACAGACGCGGCGTCGGCCTTCTGCTGGATCAGTCCATCGAGGATAATATTGTGTTCTCCGCCATGCAGGTCCATCGGGATTTTCTCAAAGGACCGCTGCATCTGAAGGACACAAAGAAAATCCGGAAAACAGCTGAGGATATGATTCAGCAGCTCGATATTCGCTGCACCTCCCCTGCCCAGGCTACCGGAACATTATCCGGCGGCAATCAGCAGAAGGTGTGTGTGGCCAGAGCCCTGATGCTGAACCCCAAATTCCTGTTTGTCTCCGAACCCACGCGCGGCATCGATATCGGTGCAAAACAGCTGGTTCTGGAAACGCTGGTCCGTCTGGGCCGGGAACAGCATATGACGATCATCATGGTTTCTTCTGAACTCCAGGAGCTTCGGTCGATCTGTGACCGGATCGCCATCATCTCTGAAGGCAAGGTTGCTGCTATCCTTCAGCCGGATGATTCTGATACTGCCTTTGGTCTTGCGATGTCCGGTGCACAACTGAAAGGAGGCGAAACAGCATGACACAGGCCAGGAAAAAGAAACTCACGACGCGCATCATTACAGCCATTGTACTCTATGTGCTGGCAGCCATCCTGATACTGGTTTCTGTTTTCGGCTTCTTTCTGCGCGGATCAGACTCTATCCAGAATAATCTGAACACAATGCGCACGCATGCCGTTCTCCATGCTGCGTCCGGCGGCCTGGTCGACTCCATCGCCAGTCAGGCTCGTTCTGATAAACTGAAGGAACTGCGTGCACGCAAGGATTTCCGCACACTCGGCCTTGATGAAGTCAACTCAACCTGTGATGCTGCCGCAGCGGCTGCCCGTGCAGAGGCTGAAGCGCTCTACAGCAATGCAACCGTACAGGATGCCGCAGGTCTTGAAAACGCGATCAATGCCATGGAGAAAGCCATGTCTGTATATGGCGGACTCCGTGAAAAAGAGCACGCTGTCTATTCAGATCTGTATGTTTCTCTTGTGGAGAATGTGCCAGACTGGACTGATCTGCTCTCTGCCGCCCAGGAAGATGATGCAAAACTCTTTTCTTCCCTCGCGACCTGGGCTGAGGACCTGTCTGTCCCTGCCAATGCCCATCTGCAGGATGGATTCGTAAAACTGGCGCATTCCATGGCAGAAAAAGAGCAGGCAGCAGATGATGCCGAGCTGCTGCAGCAGCTGACCGCTTCCATGGTGGGTGCAGTGAGTGACTGGACCGAACTGTCCGAATTGGATGATGAGGCACTCTGGGAAGCACTCAACCGAGAAGTGGAAGGCTTCTCCGCTGCGGAAGCTTTTAAGACAGACCTTCTGAAAAAAGCAAAAGAGTACATTTCCGCAGCCGAAAAAGGCGAAACCATCGCTGTGGAAACGAAAGACGAAGGCGCTGCAACTGTTTATGACACGGTCACAGATTACAGCTTCTTTACTGCCTCCGATGCTCTCAATGCTGCCTCTGAAGGTGTTGAATCCGCCTATCAGCAGCTTTGGGGAGAACTGAATGAGATTATTCCCGACCTGGCCAATCTCGATAAAAAGATGCAGAAAACCATCCGCACCACACTGGAAAACACGGTATGGTCCGGCGGCATTGATTACTCCTCCCGCTACAATGCCTATGCAGCGCAGGAAGGCTCCGAAGCGCTTTCCGGATCAGCGGCCTTCCTGATGCAGCTCTCTGCACTGGCACGGAATATTCTCATTGCCGGTATTGCCCTGTGTCTTCTGGCAAGCCTCTTCATGTTCTGGGATACTCTGACAAAGCGTTTCGGTATTCCCCGAACCATCATCACGCTGTTCTTCATCTATCTCTGCCTCGCAGCCGTTCTCTACGATATTTCCGTTCCGATGATGCTGAGCAATGTCATGATCCGTATGGGTATGTACGGCATCCTTGTCCTTGCCATGATGCCCGGCATTCAGTGCGGTATCGGCCTGAACATGGGCATGACCATCGGCTGTATCGCCGGCCTGCTGGGTATCGTTCTCTCGCTGCAGTTTAATATGACAGGCTGGTATGGTCTCCTGTTCTCCTGTGTTTCCGGTGCGATTCTGGCTCTTCCGCTCGGCTGGGCCTATTCCAAGCTGCTCAACCGGATGAAGGGCAGTGAGATGACCATCTCCACCTATGTCGGTTTCTCCTTCGTTGCACTGATGTGCATCGGCTGGATGATGCTCCCCTTCAACAATCCCAAGATCATCTGGCTGCTTTCCGGCCACGGTCTGAGAGTGACCCACAGTCTTCTGGGAAGCTATGCTCATCTGCTCGATGAATTCCTGGCTTTTGAAGTCCTGGGTGTCACCGTTCCCACAGGCCTTCTCCTTTTCCTCCTGGTCTGCTGTCTGCTGATGTGGCTGTTCTCCCGCTCCAGAACCGGTATCGCCATGAGCGCTGTGGGATCCAACCCGCGCTTTGCTGAAGCAAGCGGCATCAGTGTCAATAAGATGCGCACCATCGGTACCGTGCTGTCGACCATGATTGCTGCCGTTGGCATCGTCATTTACTCCCAGGCCTTCGGGTATGCACAACTGTATACCGCTCCCAGACAGCTGGGATTCATCGCTGCATCTGCTATTCTCATCGGCGGCGCTACCGTCCGTAAAGCAAAAGTCAGTCATGTCATTTTCGGCGTTTTCCTATTTGAAGGCGTGCTTGTTTTGGGCCAGCAGATTGCCAATGCTGCCGTTGCCGGTGGCGGCCTGAGTGAAGTCATGCGCATTATGATTTCAAACGGTATTATCCTGTACGCTCTGACTCAGACTGGAGGTGCCAGCCGTGAATAAGCAAAGCAAAGTCATCAATCATATCAAGTCCTATGCGGTGACTTATCTTTTCATCGCACTGAGTGTATTCTTTATTATCGTCTCACGGTTGGACCTGAATTATGTTGCCAGTCAGCTTCTTCTGAGACTGAACCGCAATGCGTTCATCGTGCTCGCACTGATCATCCCGATCGTTGCCGGCATGGGAATCAACTTTGCCATCACCATCGGTGCCATGGCCGCACAGATCGGACTGCTGCTGACGATTTCCTGGGGCGTGACCGGAGTTCAGGGTATCCTGCTTGCAGGAGCCATTACCCTTCCCCTTGCCGCCCTGTTCGGATTCCTCATCGGCAAGCTCCTGAACCGTATGAAGGGTCAGGAAACCATCGGTTCCCTGATTCTCGGCTATTTTGCCAACGGTGCCTATCAGCTTCTCTTCCTGTTCATCTTTGGAACCTTCATTCCGCTCAGTGACAAGGTCACGATTGTCGGTGCTTCCGGCGTACAGAATACCCTCAACCTGACGGGTTCGGTTGGCCTGTATAAAGCACTGGATGGCATTCTTCAGGTCCCCTTCTCCATCGTCGCCTGTGTGATTGCCGGCCTGATCGCAGTCTACGGAATCATCCAGTATACCCGCAAATCCTTCACGGCTCAGAAACTGGCTTTCTGCCTTGTTGGTGCTGCGCTGATCGCTGGCATCCTGCAGATTCCGGCTGTGGCGAATCTTTTCAGCGGAGCAGGCGGACGCCAGATGATCCGTGTGCCTGTCGTCACCTGGCTGCTGATTGGATGCCTGTGCCTGTTTAATATGCTCATCATGCGCACACGGCTTGGCCAGAAATTCCGCGCGGTGGGACAGAGCCAGACCGTTGCAAACGCAGCCGGTATTAATGTGGACCGCACACGCGTCATTGCCATCATGATCTCTACCGTTCTTGCTGGCTGGGGACAGATTGTCTTTATGCAGTCGGACGGAATTGGCACCTTCCAGACCTATGCTGCTCACGAACAGGTCGGTCTGTATGCCGGTGCTGCAATCCTGGTCGGCGGTGCTTCCATTGACCGTGCTACAAATCTTCAGGCTCTGGTCGGCACCTTCCTCTTCCACTCTCTCTTTATCACCGCACAGAGCGCCGCCTCCAATCTTTTCGGCGACAGCGCTGTCGGCGAATACTTCCGTGCCTTCCTCTCCTACGGTGTCATTGCCATCGCTCTGGTCATCTATGCATGGCGTGGCGCAAAGAAGCACAAGTCCGGCGGAGTAGATCTCACAAAAGTCGAGAAAAACTGAAGCTTTCCATCTTCTGTCAAGGAGGCACAGGTATGAAACGTTTTGCGGCACTGATTCTGCTGGCATTGTTCTTCTGTACTTCTTCCTGTGCAGAAGACCTGAAAGCAGATCTTGATCTCACGCTTCTGAGCGGCAATATTCTCATGAATGCTGCCGATGAAATCCAGTCGTCCCCTGAACGGTATGCCGGTCAAACGGTCCGGCTGCAGGGGCAGTTCTACGCTTCCGTTTCAGAAAACCAGATCCGTCGATCCCTGATACTGACCGAATGCAGCGGCAACACCTGTCGGGAAATCGGCATGAAGCTGGTTCCTGCAGAGGGTTTTGACCCGGTCTGGCCTGAAAACAATGCATTCATTGAAATCACAGCCTCCATCCAGGAAGCAGAATCAGCGTATGGCACAAAGATTCCCGTACTGCATGTTCTATCGGTCCGGGCGGTATCTTCGTCCTCAGACTGAGAACGATGTACCCTCTCTGAGTGCATTCTGACTGGATTCAAAAGCATCCCGAAGTGATCATCGTGTCCGATGACTGCTCCGGGATGCTTTTTTTCTGCGGCAGATCCGTTTCTCCTGAACTTGCCGTCCTATGGATCCTGTCTTCGTGTCCGGGAAGCGGCCGCTCCCCTTCTCACAAATCCTTGTTTCCTTTTCTCTTACTGCACAGGCATTCCATTTCTGCACTCTGAAGGGTATGAAAAAATGCATCCGGTTTTCTTTCCGGATGCACCTGATCATTCTGCGTTTGACTGAAGCGGTTCGTCGTCAAATTCGATAATCACACCGCCCTGTTCCGCATAATAGGAACAAAGACCTCTGCACTCTCCAATCGTAACATCTGCTCCGGGAAATGTCTCCTGAATCAGAGCACGGATTCTTTCCGCCAGTTCTGGATTGAGGCAGTGGTCGATATGAACATGCCCCCCCGCATATTTCCTTGCTTCCATTTCACGCAGGAGTATTTTGGGCAGCTTACCGTCACCCCTGCATTTGTCTACGGGTTTGATTCTTCCGTTTTCATCCCCGACCGCAATGATCCGGATATTCAGAATGCCCACGGCCTTGGCCACAGCCATCGGAACGCGTCCGTTTCTCGCAAGGTTATTCATGGATGCGAGCGCAAAAATCAGAGTGGCATGGCGTCTGAAATGCTGCAGTTGCTGAATCATCTCATCAAATGACATCCCCTGGTTCATCATCAGGGCAGCTTTTTCAGCCATCACCCGCATCATGGGACCTGTAGACAGTGAATCAAACACATAGCCTTTTGCACCGGGGTTTTCCTGCAGATACTCTTCCATCGCCTGGTTGCACGATGACCAGCTGCCGGAAAGCTGCCCGGAAATCGTAATGGCCAGTATCTCATCGGCTCCCTCAAATGCTTCTTTCCAGTCCATAATATTCGGACAGGATGTCCCGCTCTTTTCCTTGCTGGTGGAGAGCACTTGGACCATATGCTCAACATCCAGATCCGCGTCGTCCACAAATTCCTGCATTCCGCATAAAATCTTCATTGGAATCGAACGAAAGTCGACTCCCTCTAAACTTGTCATGTTAATGGATGAATCACTTACAATTCTGAAAGCCATAAGATGCCTCCTGAAGCTGTATGATCAAAACTCTACATATTAATTTTAATATTCGTCTCTGCTAATGTCAAGAGTTTTGAAATAACCGATGACAGGTTCTCTTGACACGTCAAACAGGTTTTTATATAATAATCATGCTTTGGAGGTGCTTCATATGACCGATACAATCCATGATCAGGTGAAACAGGCCCTGCATCATTTTCGGCTTCCCAGATATGACGAAATCACGGATGTAGGGCTGTATCTGGACCAGACGACACGGTATATTAACGAATACATGTTTCCTCTCAGTGAAGATATGGCCATCACTTCGTCCATGATCTCCAATTATGTCAAGATTCATCTGATTCCCAGTCCTTCTCACAAGCATTATTCACGCAATCAAATTGCAGCCCTCATATGCATTACCATGATTAAAACAATCATGTCCATGGACAACATTTATATCCTTATGCATATGTATAAAAGCAATATGTCAGAAGAAGAGGCATATGAGCTTTTCCGCACAGAACTGGACCATTCCCTTCATTATGTGTTTGGCGTGGATGAAGGCATTTCCGATCCGGCAAATGATCATCAGATGACAGATTTCAATCTGATGATCCGCAATATGACCATTGCCATTGCACACAAAATCTATCTGGATGTATGCTTCACGGCAATTGCCAAATCCGGCACGGTCGAGCTTCCGCAGAAGAAGCAGAAGAAAAGGAAAGAGATTCCACAGAAAAACGGATAAAATCAAAACAGCGGGCTGTGTAAACAGCCCGCTGTTGTTTTACAGTTTACATATTTTCATTTCATGCGGCATCAGTTTGATCTGAACCTCACCTGCATCCGTCAGAACGGTCGTTTCCACTTCTTCAGATGAAACCGAGGAAGCAACCAGCGCCTTATCCTTCGGGAAATAGGCTACATCCACATAAGGATTGTCAGAGACATACTGCATTCTGCCTTCTGTCGTTTTCCTGAGCAGCAGAAGATCCAGAAGCATTCTTTCGCTCTCCGGTGAAACCTTGAAATCGGACATGTAAATGCCATAGCCATGGCCAAATGCATGCACCGTCATCTGCGGAATGCCATTTTCTTCGGCCAGCACACAGGCCTTGCCGTCTGTCAGATAGAGGTTCTTCTCTGCACCCAAAGCTTCTCTGCACAACCTGACGCCATCCATGCTGGTGACGTCAAAAGCCCATTTACCATGGCAGACACGTGCGCCGAGATCTTTATCCACGCCGAGTACATCCGCCATGCGGAACAGCGTTGCATACCCTTCGACAGCACTCGGCTCACCGACGCCAATGAAAGTCCCGCCGTTGAATACGAACTGTGTCAGTTCAGAAACAAGAGCTTCATTTTTCCACGCGTCGCCGCCGCTCCAGCTGTCACCTGTACGACCGGCGTTGATGACAACATCGAAATCCTGCAGCCCTTTGCTGCATGCATCCTCGAAGGAGACAAAGCTGACATCCACCGGAAGCCCGGAAAGTGCTTCATTGATATGAATCAGCGGATGCATATACGTTTCATGGAAATGTCCGGACAATGTCCAGGAGCGCAGCGATCCCCAGCTGTGCAGAACAGCCACCTTGCACGGGATGACACACGGGGCACCATGCTGATGCAGTTCTTTCAGTTTGCGGAACTCGATTCCCATCTGCTCGATGCAGTCCACGAATTCAGGGAAACCTTCTGTCAAATGAAGATATCCGCCCAGACCGATCCGATCCACGCACTGACGCATCAGCGCACGGCGCACATGATGCCAGTAATCCATCGCATCTTTTTCAGGATGTCCGCCTTCCATGAACGTGGGCAGTCCGCCAAGTCCTACCGGGAACAGATACGGATGGAAACGGAGTTCATGCACCGGAACATCTGCGCCTGCACAAAGCCTGCATTCAAAACCGGAAAAGACGCACTTGATCAGGCCATCAAATCCCACAGAGGAAAAGTACTTCCCATAGGGTTCCATGCCAACCCAGCTGTCATCATAGAATACATAGGCCTGCTTCCCATGACGATGGATGATGTCAACCAGCTCTTTTGCTTTCTCGGCAACAAATCTCTGGATGAAATCCATATAGTCTCGTTTGGCTGGGGACGGAGGCATATGTGTGACCTGGAGTTTTCCCTGGTGAATGAAGTCCTCAGCTGTCAGTGCATATCCGTATTCTTTCTCAAATGTATCCAGCGCTGCAGGACTCACTGTGAAATCGTAGCTGGCCCAGTCTGTGAACCAGTTGCGATGTTTCATATCTGCACCAAAGATCCAGACAAAGTTATAAAAGAGTGAAGTCAGACGAATTACATTGGTCTGGGGGTTGTCCACGCACCACTGTTCCAGCCAGTCTTTTAAGAAAGCCCAGGCTGCCGGGTGCCGCGGATCCAGCTGTCGAAGATGTTCACTCGTCCAATGGTTGGTTGTGTGGTTATACATGTTGATTTCTTCCCACACTCGCCAGCAAAGGAAAGAAGCAGTATAGGAATGCCATGGGGTGGCATCGCATACCGTCACTTTTCCATCAGCGTATGACCACTTTTCCCTGGGGACTTCTTCCTCAGTGGTACGATCATACACCTGCCAGTACTTCATGGCATCAGATGTCGTATTCAGTTCAAACTGCTCCGTAAAATAGCCATCCAGCAAAGGAATCGTGACTGTGCTGTCCACTGCAAGCACGCGTTCAGAAATCAAAAAAGTCTGCTGCTGTGTTTCCGGATGGGCAATGGCAAACTCATTGTGCTCACGGATAATGCAGATGGTGGAATAAATCCTGTATCCAGCATCGACGATTTCGCTTGAAAGCTTGGTACCATCTGAATCACGGATGACATCCGCGCCCCATTTTTCAGCCAGTTGAAGAGTCAGCTTTTCATATCCTGCTTCACCAGGAAGCGTGAAAGATCCTTTTCTGTACTGTTCTTCCATCATGATCATCACACCTCATTCTCAGTTTTACAGAGCGCCATCTGCGGGCTTTCCAGCTTCCAGAACAGCAGCCAGGAATGTCAGCGCAAGTCCCTGTCCCCAGCCCTGAGTCCATGCTCTGGAGATATTCCTGTAGCCATCTCTGTCTTTCATGACAGCGGTGCCTCCAGATACGTTCAGCACACGGCCTTCATCCGTAATATTCTCAAGCACACCATTGAGTGATTTGTCGATATATTTGATGTACAGCGGATTTCCCTTGCTGACCATAGCCGCTGCAATACCGCAGGAAGCAGAAACTTCCTCATAGCTTTCCGGATCATCCAGGATCGTCCGCCAAAGACCATTTTCTGTCTGCAGATGCTTCAGTGCGGCAAGCTGCTCAGTCAGTGATCCGGCAACATCCATATATTTGGGATACAGATAGCACTCTGGAAGGACACGCCCAACCTGGCTCATGGTATATGCAGCCCATGCATTGGCTCTGCCCCAGTAAAAACCGGACATATGATTCTTCTGGATGTTGTTATATCCATGATACCAGAGGCCAGTTTTCGGATCCTGAAGGTACTGGATATGCCAGTAATACTGATTCAGTGCATCATCCACAAGTTCTGCATCCTGCCAGTCAACGCCAGCGCGAAGCATAAAGAATGCAGCCATAAAGAGCGTATCAGCCCAGCACTGCTCAGGGAAATCATTTTTCGTGCTGACTGTATGCTGAAGAACCGAGTCACCAAAACGCAGGGCATGATGACGGAGATAATCGATTTTGCTCTTGGCAATCTCTTTATACCGCTCATCGCCGGTTTCTTTGTACAGTGTAAGCATCGCATGGCCCATCGAGCAGGTGTTTACAGTCCAGTCCGGAAGCCCGAGCTCAATATACTCATCCACACGTGCTTTCATCATTTCAAGATATTCCTTGCGCCCCGTTGCCCTGGCAGCTTCACAAATGCCATAATAGGCTACCCCGCAGGGCCAGTCCCAGGTCATATCCATATTCATCGTCTGTCGAACCGTGGCATCAATAGCCGAAAGAAGTCTTTCGCGATCATATGTAATAGCAGCCATTCAGATTCCCCCCGTTCTTTTCATGCGTGTATGGTTTTGTAAGCACAGTGTTCCATGTGTAAATTGTACCATAATCGAATACAAACAGACAGCCATCCCACAAATAATCCTGAGCTATTTTAACCATTTTTCTTGCACCGCCAGATATTCTTGTTTATAATAAGAATATCAATGTGAGGTGACATCATGGGAAGAAAAAGCAGAACTGTTATCGAGTATCGAAGCTACGCACTTCCGGTCAGTTTCCCTTTGATGGTTCTGACCGGAGACAGCTGGCATATCTCCGACATTCCCAGCAAACGTCTGCATTTTCATAATTGTCTTGAAATCGGCATGTGCCATGACGGAAGCGGTGAAATGCTGCTGTACGATGCCCCTGTTTCCTTTCACGCAGGAGACATAACCTGTATTTCAAGAAATGTTCCGCATACAACCTATTCCAGCAAAGGAACTACCAGCCTCTGGTCATATATCTATACAGATCCGATTGCTCTGTTAGGCAATGAGCTGTCATCCCTTCTTGATGACACTTTTTCACTGCGTTCTTTACTATGCTCATCGAATCTGATATTGCCGGAAAAGGATCAGCCGCAGTTGTCATGGTTGTTTCTGCAAATCCTCAAAGAGATGGATATGAAGCATCCCGGTTATGAAATGATCGTACGGGAGCTTACTATGACATTGATCTCTTACCTTGCAAGAGTCTGGAACCAGACGTCAACAAAAGAAACAACCTCCCGCACAGACCTCCATATTCTACAGCCGGCCATCAGCTATATTCACGATCATTATGCTGAACAATTTGATGTCAATATGCTGGCTGAAATGTGCTTTATTTCCACGACGCATTTTCGACGACTCTTTTCTTCACAGGTTGGAACCAACCCATTAAACTATGTACATCAAGTCCGTATTCTTGAGAGCTGCAATCTGCTGAGAACGTCGGAGTATTCCATTTCACAGATTTCAGAAATGGTTGGATATCCAACACTAAGTAATTTTAACCGGCATTTCCTTTCGCTGATGGGAACGACACCATCCGCCTGGCGAAAAGTCTCCGACAGCGAGGCCAAGCCAACGATCCTTACATATTCAGGCTGGATGGAAGCCGAAGCAATGCCCGCACAGGATGATGATCTTTAAATTCCAAAAAGGATCATCATCCTTTTTTTATTGCCGGAAAAGCGCAAAAAAAGAAGCTCTTTCGAGCTTCTGTATTGGAATCCGGCAGCGACCTATCCTC
>R21__coassemble_1794_pt1 | contig 13701 bp, 15 predicted proteins | sample R21__metabat2_high_PE_034 | metagenome-assembled genome bin R21 | reverse complement strand
AGCACACTGGCAAGTTCATTTCAAAGTAAAATATTTAATGTCGTTCACTATAACTACAACAATTCATGTTGATGCAGAGGCTTTTGACTACTGAATTCCAGCTTGCAGGAGAAAAGATATGGATTATTGTGATTGGTGCAACCTGTCTGAAGAAGACAAACGGTTTCAGGTGTACGAAAGCAAATTATGGTCTGTTTTCCTTTCAGATGAACAGGATTATGTGGGACGATGCATTTTGGTATTAAAGCGTCATTGCAATTCCATGTCAGAGCTGACAGACGAGGAATGGGACGAGCTTCGCAATCTGGTTTGTAAGGTGGAGGCGTGTTTAAAGGCTGTTTTAGGAGCGGCCCTATGTAATTGGAGCTGCCTGATGAATCATTTCTATAAAGAGGAAGTGCCTGATCCTCATCTTCATATTCATGTCAGGCCCAGATATGATAAGCCCATCATGATGAACGGGAGGATTTATGCGGATAGTGAGTTTGGTCATCATTATGCATTGCATAAGAGCGGGGTCATGCCTGAGGAAGATCGGGAAGAAGTTTTTTTACGACTCAAGGAATGGCTGAATCGCTGAATCGCAAAAGCACGTCAGGATCTGACCGAACAGCTGCACGGCAGATCCATGATGGCGCAGATCAGAAACAGACAGGAAAACCCATTTCTCCGGACAGATCCATGAAAATGCGATTGGCCATGGTGAAACCTGGGCAAAACAACCTGAGCGGTCACACTTTGCGGCCTGAACATGGAGGTAAGAAACGATGTGGAAAAGAAGATCAGTCGCGCCGATCTATTCCATGTGTGTCCAGCCTGCTTTCATCATCGGGACGAACAATGAAGACGGGACAGCGAATTTCGCGCCGATCACCTGGGTCAGCGTGACCCAGGAGAAAGACGAAGAATATATGCTGGTGATCAGCATGTTTGGCACGAAGAGAACGAAAGAGAATGTGCAGCGCACAGGCATCTTCAGCGCGAATCTTGTCAGCGTGGATATGCTGCCGCTGATAGACTATTTTGGCTCCCACCATGCTTCGGATGGGCCCAAGGACGGGGCAGCATATGAAGTTGGCCGGGGAGAAGTCCTGGACGTTCCGGTGCTGGAACAGAGCCGCTGGGTCTATGAATGCGAGGTGGCCAGAATCGTGGAGACCGGAAACTCTACAACGTTTTTCTGTCCCATCCGGAATATCCAGATGGATGAGCGGCTTTCGTGCAGGGATCCTTTTGACGTTGATCTGACGGTTCTGGAACCTGTAATCTATTCCGGGAAGTATCACAGCCTTGGGAAGCTGCTTGGCGATATCGGAGATTTTCTGTAAACCGGGATCCGTCGGAGCAGGTGCATTGCCGAAATGAGGAGCAGCGGGGTTTGAAAGGACAAGCATATGAAAAAGGGAAACCGTACTTCATGCATCAGACGGATCATCGGCAGCATGGTCAATACCGCCGGCCAGGCGGATTATGCCATTGTGCTTGGACTGGCTCTGGAAAATGGGAAACCCGCATCTGACCTGCTGGCAAGGCTGGATACAGCCCGGGAATATCTGGAGCGGTATCCTGAAGCGTATCTGATCCTGACCGGTGGAAATGCAGAACACCGCACCTGAACTGAAGACTCATCATATGGGTTGAAGTTTTTCCGGATATCACTCAATCGTCATTGTGCAGGGGGAACAATCCATGGGACTGTTCAGCAAAATCAGGAAAAAAATGGGGCCTGAGTCTTCGGCTGATGAGAAGACACTGGAGAAAGTGGCCCGATACCAATCGAAAGGGCATCAGGTCATCAGAGATCTGAGAGTCAAAACGCTGGGAAAAGCCGAATCATATATCGAGGGCAGGGTATATTGCAAATTATCGGATACAGAAATCGATGTTGATCTGTATGGTGATGTTCCGATTGAATATGCGGAAAAATGCGCTGAAGCGATGAACTCCATGTCGGAAGAGCTCGTGGATGCCATCTGCTGTGCTGCAAAACAATACTGTCTTGAATATCTGGATGCAGTCGGTGGAGCCGAACTGAATGAAATCAATCTGACCATTCCGGTAAACGAAAACACACCGCCTCTTGAGATGCTGAAATGCTTTGACATAGGTACACTGATCATCGACGTTCCAAAGGATCCATCAAGGACAGGATATCAGCTGAGCGGGAACTGTGATTGGGAAGAGGAACACGGCATAGAGATCGTGATCCTGGATGACAGACTGGTGTATCTGGGAGAATTTACCGATGAGTCACCCTGGACCGATCATTCGGAAGAAAGCTGGAACGCCGCAGCATCTGTTGATCATTGAAGCAGAAAGATGCTTTTCATTGTGGAGCCTTTTTGTAAAGGATAGATTCCAGCTGTCTGGGTATCACTGAATCGGGATTTATCTATCCGATTCTCTGAAAACCGTTGATTTTCCCGCATTTCACGCAGGTCTGCTACCATAAAAAGCTCCGTTTTCCCTTGTTGCCCTTGTGGGGCAAAACAAGGGAAACTTTTTTACTCTTTATAGTTTATTCGCTGTTATTATGATCCGCAAAGTGTCATATCCTGCCATTTCCTCTAAAACAAAAAGGTGTACATTATTGTTTTGCTGTTTTCATGGCAAATCAGACTGAAATTTTAGTGGAACTCCCGCCCAGACAGACATTTGAATCTTGAACAATATGACTATTATGATATCATTATAATGTTATAGGACGCGCAGAATCGTACACCTTTTTGCTCTGATAGGGCGATATGGAGAACGGTTCTGCTGTTGCATGCACATATATGAAATCTGTAACCGGAGAGATGCAAAGTGACAGAGGAAAAGAAATTGACGGGGGTTCCATCCATTGATAAGCCTTGGCTGAAATATTATTCCGAGGAGGCGATCAATGCTCCATTACCCCAAAGCAGTTTATACGACTATTTATATGAGTGCAACAGAGAGCATATGGAGGATTATGCCCTAAACTATTTCGGAAAGAAAACTACGTTCAGAGAGTTCTTCGAGTTGATTGAGCAGGCGGCAAAAGCATTTCGAGCCATTGGTGTTCATGAAGGAGATATCGTCCCCATCGTTTCTGTTTCCACTGTGGCCAGTATTATTTGTTTTTATGCGCTTAACAGAATTGGCGCGGTGGTCGACTTTTTGAACGTGCTGGCAGAGCAAAAGGACCTTGTGGAATATTTCAAAGAAGCCGATGCAAAGCTTGTGGTAACATTAGATTTGTTCGAAGAAAAAGTGCTTGCTGCCTCTGATAAGTGCGATATAGAAAAAGTTGTTTCTTTTGGGGTCGATTATGGAATGCCCCTGCCGCTAAAGGTGGGATATAAGCTAAAAAACAAAAGCAGAAAGCCAAAGAATAAAGGACTATCTTGCATCATTGAATGGAATAACTTTTTGCGTAAATCAAAAAGCCAACCGGATATCAACTATCGAAAAGATCCGCATAAAATGTGCTTGCTGGCCCATACTGGCGGTACAACGGGAGAATCGAAGATCGTTATGATTGATGACTGTGCAGTCAATGCAGTGGCTTGCCAACAGTATTCGATATACAGAAGGCTTTCTGAATTTGAAAGAAACAGTACGTTTCTTCAAGTCATGATTCCCTTTGTAGTGTACGGAATCTCAACATGCACGCACATGCCTCTTAGTATGGGTTGGTGCCTTGGTGTTGTTCCAAAGTTTGATGGGAAGAATTGGAGCAAGTATCTAAAACAATACGGCTTTTCACATGCATTTGCAGTTCCTGCTTATGTGACGTGTATGTTGGATGATCCGAGATTGTCCCAGGCGGATTTAAGTATTATCAAAACGATTGCTGTCGGAGGCGATGGAATTACCGAAACTTTGGAAAATGAGGTAAACCGTTTTTTGGCAGAGCATGGTAGTAAATCGGAACTGTATAAAGGGTATGGAATGACGGAGATATGTGCCGCAGGATTGATTAGCTTTCCGACATGTAATAGAATCGGCAGCGTTGGTGTCCCCCTTCCGAAGAATAATATCATGATATATGATAACGAGCAGGAAGCTGAACTGCCTTATCATGAGATCGGAGAAATATGCCTGCAAAGCCCGTCTCGCATGATTGGATATATGAACAATGAACAGGCAACCCGGGAGCTTTTCCGTATCCATGCCGATGGATCAGAATGGCTCCACACAGGGGATCTCGGGTACATTGATGAAGACGGATTCTTGTTTCTTGTGGGTAGAATGAAGCGTGTAATCCTCACAGCAAAGGACGGTGTTACTTATAAGGTCTTTCCTAACATGACCGAGAAAGTTCTGGATGAGAACGAGAGTGTAATTCAAAGCTGTGTTGTTGGTGCTGAATCTGGTGCGGATCAAGTGCTTCGGGCCTTTGTGGTAGTATCAAAAGAAGATATGTCGAGAATAGCAGAAATCGAGACCTCATTGCGTAACCGCTGTGAAGAAAAATTGCCGTCTTATGCCCGGCCGACATTTTATGAATTTAAGGAGAGTTTTCCTTTGACTGCTGCCGGAAAGATAGACTACAGGACACTGGAAAGTGAGCATAAATAAAGCTTTATAATTGAGTACGTATCAAGAAGGTGTGGAGATGGGTCTCTACACCTTTTTCTTCATTGATTAACTTCGTTTGAACGAATATAGTATATGCATCAAAAGCGCTGTGTTTTGCTTTAGTCCGAAAAGTGGCGACGCGTCGCCATAATTTGAAGGGGTGCTGAAAATGACTGACGAAATTATCAAATATGAAGAGGCTGACGAGCTTTATTCAAAGATCGTAAACCTTATAAAGTCAAGAAAGACAACTATTTCTCAGGCACTGAATGCCGCGATGATATATTTTATTGGGAGATTGGCGAAACTATTTGCCTTGACGTATTAAATCATACAAAAGCCGATTATGGCAAGGGTGTTGTAGATGAAGTATCCGAGAGGTTGACACAAGAATACGGTATTTGTGAAGGAGCTGTGCGCAAGATCATATGACCAAACAGGAGACATACGAATACCTGACAGCACACGGTGTAGAATATGAAGTGATCGAACATCCTGCAGTGTTCAATATGGCTGAAGCTGCCGGAATCCATCTCCCGCACCCGGAAGCTGATGCCAAAAACCTGTTTGTCAGGGATGATAAGAAACTCCATTACTACATGATTACAGTGATGGGTGACAAAAAAGTGGATCTGAAGCAGTTCAGAAAACAGAATGGACTGCGCAGTCTTTCGTTTGCGTCAGCCGATGATCTCATGTCGATCATGGGTTTGATCCCCGGCGCGGTAACTCCGCTGGGCTTACTGAACGACCGGGAACGAAGAGTAAAACTTTACCTGGATGCTGCGTTTTCTGAACTCATCGCCGTCCATCCCAATGAGAACACTGCAACAGTACTGATGAAGACAAAGGATCTGATCAGCATCATCACAGAGCACGGAAACAGGGTGGCTGTTGTGGAAATATGAGGTCCGGATTGTCTGGAAATTGTGAAAGTGGAAGTCAGCTTTCCAGCACCTCTTGACTGAACCCCTGGGGGTCAGCTTATAGTCTGGACGGAGGTGATGGTGATGTATATCCATGAGGCCGCTGAACGGTCGGGAACGACAAAGAAGGCCATTGAATACTACTGCACGAAAGGCCTGGTGAGTCCGCAGCTTTCAGAAAGCGGATACAGGATTTTCTCTGAGGAAGATGCCGTCTGTCTGAAAAAGATTTCGCTGCTGCGGAGCCTGGGCGTATCGGTCGAAGAGATCCGTGAACTGCTCAGCGGAAATGACGAAGGCTTTCAGAAAATCATTGAAAAACAGGAAACTGCCATTCTGAGAAAAAAAGAGCAGCATGATCTTCTGAAAGAACTCGCAGCATCCGGGGACTGGGATACTGTCCGCCTGAAGGCTGCTGCCGCAGAAACCAGGCAGTCCGTGACCGACAGGCTGACTGCAGCGTTTCCCGGCTTCTGGGGGCAGTTTCTCTCTCTTCATTTAGGAAGGTTCCTGCAGGAGCCGGTCCGGACCGAAGAGCAGGAGGACGCTTTGCGTGAAATCTTCGAATTTCTGGACGGTGTCCGGCTTGAAGTACCGGAAGAGATGAAAACCATGTTTGAAGAAATGGACTCAGAAGCCGTCCGCCAGGTGCTCCGTGAAACAGACACAGCACTCTCTGCGGCCGTGGAAGACCCTGAAACCTGGATGAAAGACCATCAGGAAATCATCGATCAGTATCTTGCCTTTCAGAAAACGGATGAATACCGGAATTCACCCGGCGCAAGACTGAAGGAGCTGCTCACGCAGTTCAATCAGGAACAGGGATACAACCGTGTTTTCATTCCGGCGATGCGCAGACTCAGTCCCGCCTATGATGCCTGGATCGTCATGCTGCAGAAAGCAGATCAGGTCTTTTCCGACCGGTATCCCGGCGGGCCGGGAACATCTGAAGCCTGACGGAACATCGAACCAAATGCTGAGAGTGTGGCGGGTACAATTCCGCTTCAGACCCTGCTGTGGACGGCTGCACAACAACCGGCATACACTGGCTAAGGGCGTGGAGTGACAAGGAGGACAGACCATGATTCTGTATCATACCAGCGATCGGGAGATCAGAAACCCGGACATCCATTACGGCAGGAAGAACGCTGACTTTGGATGGGGCTTCTATCTGACGCCTGATCGGGAATTCACATATCGCTGGGCAAGGGAAAATGCGGTTGTCAATGTATACGAACTCGATGAAAATGAGTTGAATATGCACACGTTTACCCGGGATATCCACTGGTTTGAGTACATCTTCAACAACCGAAGACTGAGAGACAGTCTGGTTGCAGATGTTGTGATCGGGCCGATTGCCAATGATACGATCTTCGATACACTCGGCATCATGAGCAGTGGATTTTTGAAGCCGGAGGCGGCCGTCAGGCTGCTCATGATAGGACCTGAGTATACGCAGGTTGTCATCAAGACAGAAAAAGCGCTGAAACAGCTTCGTTTCATCCGATCAGAAAAGATAGAAAGAATGGACGGGGAAGCACTGCAGATGGAACAGGAAGCGTATCAGAAAGCATTTGCGCAGGAGTTTGAGAAGATCACGGATCTGTGAGCGGTGATGATAATGGACTTGAAGATACAGCAGGAATCGTGTGTTTCTGCGATCCGGGACAGGTTTTGCGCTTCAAAGTGACATCGGAATAGTCCCACAGAAAAAGCTCACCCGACAGTGAGCTTTTTCTGTGGGAAAACGGGTCTCTTGATCTCACGGACGAGAGTCCTGCAGTGGTTATCGATGCAGGGCCTTCTGAACGGCGGGGCGGTGTACAGTCTCTGCACCGGTGCCGGGCTGTCTGGCGTTTGAGCCTTGCCTGCGGCCTGCGGGTATGGTATATTCTCCATCAGAAAGAACCTGAACAGCCAAACAACCAACAGGAGGCAGTCTGTATGAATCTGCAGGAGAGAATCGAAGCGCTGATTTCATCATCGCGCATGGCCCATGTGATCATGCCCTATGACGAGACCGAAACCACGGACTGGCGGCTGGAGAAAAAGCCGGTTATTGAGACGTGTATTCTGGATGAATGTGAAAGCCTGGAATGCTGGCGGCCGGACACACCGTATGCAAAGGTGGAGCTGTCGGACAGAGAATCGTACGACGGGACGCACAGCGTGCTTTTCCGCGCGCCCTGCAATCTGCCGCAGTGGCTGCCTGAACGCGCCAAAGGCAGGATCTATTCGGAACCCAAGGCGGTGCGCGTACTGGATCATGCGGATCTGAGAAAATATAACCGCCTGTCTGTGTGGATCAAGCCCGATGTGCCCGGGATGCGTTCCATTGTCGCCCGGCTTCAGCTGCACAATGAAGGCACGCATCCTGTTCCGGACCGGTTTGAGCGGGAAGGACATCACAATGTCAACCTGAAAAACGGCGAGTGGAACCATGTGACGTGCGAAATTGAACAGCTTGACCGGGATGACTGCATCGGCATTGCCATTGAGTATGACATGTGCGGGCATGAGTTTGATGCGGCGGATGAAATCAAATGGTATATTGACCGTCTGGAACTGCAGAAGGTCGAGTGTGACATGTACGCCGGGTGGACGCCCGGAAAGGGCCGCATTGCGTTTTCCGGAAGCGGATACCGTCCCGGCGAAAAGAAGCTGGCGGTCATGGCAATGGAAAGCGCGGGCAGCGTGTTCCGCCTGATTGAAACGGAGACCGGACGCGTCGTGCTCGAAAAGCCCGTGGAGGAAAACGGCGCATGCGCCGTTCTGGACTTTTCGGAGTGCAGGAAAGAGGGAAGATATATCCTCCTGTGCGGGGATGTCCTGTCCCGCGCCTTTGACATTGCAGAGGAGATCTGGCAGCCCTCTGCGTGGAAGGTCCTGAATTTCTATCTTTCCCAGCGCTGCGGGTATGAAGTGCCGGGCAAGCATCACGCGTGCCACGGTGATCTGATGCTAAAACACAAGGGCTGGGCGGTTCCTGCCAACGGCGGCTGGCATGACGCGGCGGACCTGTCCCAGGGCATGGGCAATACAGACAACGGAACGGCGGGACTCTTCCTGCTCGCCAGGAAGCTCAAAGGCAGGAAAGGCACGGAAGCGACCTTGTTTGAGCGGGTCATGGAGGAAGCGCGCTGGGGTCTTGCCTATGTTCTCAAGACGCGGTTCCCGGACGGGTACCGCTCCCAGTATTCCTCGCTGTCGGTCTGGACGGACGGCATGATCGGAACCGAGGACGACCTGACCAGCGAGGCGGCCATTGATCCGCATACCGGGTTTGCGGCCGCTGTCGCGGAGGCGCTCGGCGCGCAGATGCTCAGGGAAGAGGATCCTGCGTACGCGGCATACAGCCTGAAGATGGCCGTGGAAGACTTCCGCACGGCGGAAACGGCCTGGAAGCAGACGGAGAATGCCGGGGACGAAACACACAGTCTGTTCTTCCGCAGCGGCAATGAACCGGTGAAACTGTATGCCCTGGCATGCGCAGCGGCAGCCTGCATTGCAGGGGCAGGGGAGACAGAGTGGATTCAGACGGCGGCAGAGTATGCGCGCGGTCTGATGAACTGCCAGCAGCGGGAATACACGGACTGGGATGTTCCGCTCCGCGGCTTCTTCTGGAAAGAACAGGAGCACAGGATTCCGAGCCATCACGCGCATCATTCGTATGAGCAGTACCTGACCATGGGCATTTCAGAACTCCTCCGCCTGTGCCCGGATCATGCGGACGCGCCGGCCTGGAGGAAAACGCTGGAAATGTACTGCGAGTACTCCAAAACCGCAGCGAAAGTGACAGCACCCTGGCAGATGCTGCCGGAAGGCGTGTATCATGAGGATGAAGCGGAGAAGTATCCGGAGGCGACCCGCCGCGGCATCATTGCCTTTGACGATGCCTGCGTCAGGGACTTCAAGGAACAGGTGCATGCCGGGGTCCCGCTCGGGAAAGGCTGGTATCTGCGCCGCTTCCCGGTCTGGTTCTCCTTCCGCGGCAACAACAATGTTCTTCTCTCCCAGGCCTGCGCGCTCGCCCAGGCGGCCGCCTGCATCGGAGACCGGGAAGCCATGTCCCTCGCCGAAAAACAGCTGCAGTGGGTGGTGGGCAGCAATCCCTTTGCCCAGTCCCTCCTGTTCGGTGAAGGATATGACTGGACCAACGAATACTGTGTCCAGCCCGGACAGACCGTCGGTCAGCTGCCGGTGGGCATGGAGAGTTATTTCAACGAAGATCTTCCTTACTGGCCGCAGGTATGCACTGCCACCTATAAGGAAGTGTGGATTGAACCGGCCAACAAGTGGATGTGGTTGCTCTCGCAGATCCTATGACAGCAGCATGGATCCCTGAAAACAACAGCAAAACCCGGCAGCTGCTGCCGGGTTTTGCTCGATGCTGACGGACAGAAGGGTGAGCGGTATGAAACAGGTTGAGTATGACGCGGTGATCCATGTCAACGAGGACAACGGCGGCGCCTGGGTGATCTTTCCCTGGGATCTCCGCAAAGAGTTCGGCAAGGGAAGACTGAAGGTCCATGCGGCCTTTGACGGGATCCCCTATGACGGCAGTATTGTCAACATGGGCCTGAAACATGAGGATGGGTCCGTGTGCTATGTCATCGGACTCCTGAAGGCCATCCGCACCCGGCTGGGGAAAGGCGAGGGGGATACAGTCCACGTTGTCATTGAAAGCAGGGAGTGAGGAGGTCATCATGAGAAACCCCGATCAGGACATCCTGCTGTTTTTCAGCGGGCATGAGGAGGCCCTGGGACTGTATGAAATCTTTGAGGATTTTCTGTACAGTGCATTCCCGGACGCGAACAGACGCGTGCAGAAAACGCAGATCACCTTTTTCAACCGGCACGTGTTTGCCTGCGTATCCTTTGCGCGCGTCAGGAAAAAGGCAGATCTTCCTAAGGTATGGTTTGTGCTGACGCTCGGGCTTCCTGCGCCGCTGGACTCGGAGCGTGTGGCTGTCAGGACAGAGCCGTACCCCGGGAGATGGACGCACCATCTGGTGATCAGCCGGCCTGAGGAACTGGATGCGCAGCTGCTCTCATGGATCCGGACCGCCTGGGATTTCGCGGATGCAAAATAAAGGAAGAAAAGCTGCTTCCGGAGACACCGGATCAGTCCGGCTGCTGCCCGTCATGGGCTTTCCAGGCACATTCTGTCAGCTGCAGTTCCGTGAATACGGCGGTAAAACTGGAATCCTCGGGACTGCAGGCATAGATGCCGAAGCGGATTTTTCCTGCGCCTTCCCACATGTGGCAGACACGCATCTGTGTAAAGGTGACGCCGTCCTGTGAACATTCAATGCAGTAGTCATCCTGTCTGCGACTGAAGCGGTACCACATAGTTTTGACGCTGGCCGGGATGGCGGTTGTGGCCCAGTCGGAATAGCCGTGGTTGGTGACGACGGAGCCAAGGTGCTGGAAGGATTCATTCTCATATTCCACGGAGCCTTTCAGCCAGTTTTCGGAATCCAGATACATCACAATGCCGCACTGGTCAAAGCGGTGATGGCTCTGCGTGAAATCGGTTTTCACGATGAAGGAAAAGAACTGTTCCTCCGTTTCCATCTGGAGCACCGGGGCATTGTCATTGCGAAAATGATAGTACGTGCGCTGCCAGAGATCGGTATGGGGAGCGGTGGTGATTTCAATCCGGTCGGAACGGATGCTTGAGGCAAGGGGTTCCCGGGTCCATTTGAATGCTTCTGTGTTCATTTTTTTGCGCCTCCGGGGTGTTTTTGACCGCTGTGCGGGTCATATCAGCATGAATAATTCTGCGCAACAGGCTGTATTGCCTGCTTTTTTTATCCATCTGTTTCAGGGATTTTTCATTGGGGCTGCGGGCGGATGGACGGTGCGAAAAAAGAATCAAAAATCATGAAAAAAATCCGTGTCATGACCTGCCACTTCCTTTTTGACTCCGTATTAATATGTGCAGGCCGGAACACACGGGCTGCAGAAAAAAATGACAATCAACCAACGCCCAAGCGGCGAGATAAAAGAAAAACATTGCAGACAACAGAGGAGGATAAACATTATGAATACGAATTGTGTAAATTGCGGAGCAGCACTGGAGATTGACCAGCTCAGACAGATCAAGCATTGCCCGTATTGCGGGGCTGAAGTGGAAATAAAGGATGAAACGCCGGATACGATGGCCGGAACCATCCATGGAATCGCGAAGACCTTCTTCAACCAGACGGCAGACAAGATCCGCTATAACCGTGAGCATGCCGTGGAGATCGCGGAACAGAGACGGAAGGACAAGGCAGAAGAAGCCCGTCAGTCCCGCAAGATGATGATGTACATGATGGGCGGCATGGCTGCACTCATGACCGTCATGGTGGTCGTGATGAGAATCACCGGCGCCTGGGCCTGAGAATCGACTGAAAAAAAGATTGTAAGAAAATGCAGCAGACGCTGCCACTGAACCAATTTGTGCGTATCAATCAGTGCCGGGCGGAAAACACCGGCAGAAAGAAAAGAGAAAGACCTGCACAGCAGGCTGAATGAATGAAAGGAAGGTTGACCCTTATGAAGAAACTGATCAGCATCGTGCTTGCCATTATGACCCTTGCAGGACTTATGATCCCCGTGTTTGCGGGTGCAGAAACAACTGAGAATGTGACCATGTGGGTCAACTGTGCAAACGGCAAAACCCTGAATGTGCGCGACAGCGCAAACGGCAAAGTCCTCTACCGCCTCGAGTGCGGCACCAAGGTGGAAATTCAGTCCGCCGTGTCTGCACCGGCCGGCTGGGCCTGCATTTCCTGCAAGAACCACAAGAATGGCTTCGTGATGACCAAGTTCCTGGTTTCCAAGAAGCCCGGAAAGTATGAAATCACTGAGCGCGATGACAACTTCATCGCCGTGACCCCCTACAATGTGGTTGCCCGTGCACTGAACGCCAATACGGAGCGCAGCGTTGGACTGCGTACTTCCCCCAACAAGACGGCCAAATCCATCCGCCGTCTGGCAGCCGGAGACGTGCTGCAGGTGGTCGCAAGCGGCCGTACCTGGAGCAAGGTAGTTGATCCTGAGACCGGAAGAACCGGTTATGTTGCGAACGATTATATGGTCAGACAGTAAAAGACCTTTGAAATAACAGAAGCTGTTCCGAAAAACGGGACAGCTTCTTCAGTTTGTGCGCTGCATGGGGGCAATCTTGACAGGACCCCGGCAGCGCAATATGATTATTTAAATCATCTGCAAAACATCCTGCGGGAGGAATCCATATGAAAAAACTGACTGCGCTGATTCTGTCTGTGCTTCTGATATGCTCTGCTGCGACCGGCCTTGCAGAGGCTGTGTTTACCGTCACTTCCCAGTCGGCCTATGTGTATCCGGAAAAGGATACCGGTGCGTACTTTGCGCGGGTTGAAAACACGGGAGATACCGGCGCATACTTTGGGGATGGAAAACTGGAACTGTTCAAAGGGCAGAATGAAAAGCTGACGTCGGTCGACTATATCTCATCCAACCCGTACGGCATCTGGCTTGAGCCGGGCGAATCAACCTATGTCAGTGAGTACCTCTGGGGCAGTGAGCTGCTCCGTGCCACAGTTTCCGATGCAAAGCTCTCTGTTGCGGCGGGCGAGTATGGATACAGGTACAGGAAGCTGCCTCTGGAAGCGGAAATTGAAATGCCCGACGGCCAGGCATATGAAAACTATGTCAATGTCACTTTTACCAATACCACCGATGAGATCATTTACGGAGGCGCGATTGTGTGCGCTCTCCTGGATGCCGAGGGAAAGGTGATTTTTGTATCGACCAACTCCTATGATACGATCGGTGTGCATCCGGGCAGCACCATTACGGCGAAATTGTATGTCGATTATGATATGGCACTGTACTTCCAGACAAACAATATTGAACCGGCCTGTGCGGAAGCCGTCCTTTACTATGACGGTCAGCTGTAATGGATTCTGGGAGAGGAAAACGATCCGGAGGCCGGGGCGGCGGACCGGCTGCTGAAAGAGAAAAGAGTATGGGGCTGTAAAAAAATAGCAGCCCAAAATTAGACATCAAAAAGGCAGCCAAGCTGGAAAGCAAGGCTGCTTTTTGGTAGAATGAAATTGATGAAAAAACAAACCACCAAGAGCAATTGTACACCAAAACAGCTCAAAATGCCAATCGAAGTTGAAAGACTCATCGATATGGAAGATCCGGTGTTACTATTCACAGTCTAAAAAAGCATGCACAAGCATGAAGGGCATTA
>R21__coassemble_1749_pt1 | contig 13927 bp, 7 predicted proteins | sample R21__metabat2_high_PE_034 | metagenome-assembled genome bin R21 | reverse complement strand
ATGTATAACCCCATATGGCACATTCCGGCAATGTTCGTTCCTGACCGCTTTCTCCAGAGGAGCGGATTCAGGGAAAGAAATCCCCAAAAACACGAACATTCATGCTGGCAGACAGAAAAATAGTAAGTTTTACTGCCATGTGATCCAGAAACACGTATCAAACTATGAAAACAATCTCCTGTTCGGTCGGAAAAATCCGAACATCAGGATACCCCTTTCGATAACATCTGAAACATGACGAATATGCGATGCAGTAGAGAAGCGATGAGGAGGGATACAGACAGAAACGACAGGATCCGGATTGAAACATGATGAAGTGAAAAAATGCATAGGAAAAGGAGAGGGAAGACGATGAAAAAACGATTGGCTTTATTACTGGTCTTTGTATTTCTTTTGGAACTGATGCCCACAGCGCTGGCCAAGATTGGCACCGACTGGAATGATGACTGCCGCGCAAACCCCATCGGCGGTGACGCGACCGGTACGACCACATATGGGAAGCACAACTGGGTCAAAATCGATGAGGATCCCGGTAATGGCTGCAATCTGCCGGGTATAGCCTTCTATCGCTGCTCTTACTGCGGGGCCACCACCAGCAGGGATACTAACCCTCCCGGACATAAGTGGGGCGGCTGGACGGTTACACGCACGCCGACCTGCACGACAACCGGAACCCGGGTGAGAACCTGCACAGTCTGCCAGCAGCAGGAAACGGAAACGATGGCAAAAAGTGACCACGCCTATGGCGCCTGGGTGATCCTTCAGGAGGCCACCTGCCAGTCGACCGGCTCCCAACAGCGGGTCTGCATGGACTGCGGACATGTGGAAACCAAGACGATCGCTAAGACAAAAGATCATAATTACGGATCCTGGAAGATCATCCGGGAAGCCACCTGCGCGAAACCCGGACTCCGGCAGCGGGTCTGCCGGACCTGCGGGGCAAAGCAGGAACAGAAGATCAAAAAGACAGACCATCAGTACACAGACTGGGAGATCATCGTAGAGTGCACGGATCATTCGGCCGGTGTCCGCAGCCATACCTGTGTCTGGTGCGGAAAGACAGAGAAGGAAGAGTTTGATCCGGAAGGCACGCTTCGCCGCGGCGACAAAGGCAGCGAAGTCAAGGAAATGCAGGAGATTCTGGCTGACTTCGGATACATGAAAACCAGCCAGGCAAAGGGAACCTTCAATGCGAACACGGAGAAGGCCGTGGGTAAATTCCAGAAAGATCGCGGACTGACTTCGGACGGCGTTGCCTGGCCGCAGACCCGTGCCCTTCTTCGCCACAGCTGGAGTGACTGGGAGATTGTCATTGAAACCACTCCCTTCTCTGCAGGACGCCGCCGCCGCACCTGTGCAGACTGCGGCAAGGTGGAAGAGGAAGACTTTGATCCGGAAGGCACGCTCCGCCGTGATGATGAAGGCGAAGCGGTGAAGGAAATCCAGATCGCCCTGAAGGGGCTCGGCCTGTTCAAGTACAATACCACAGGAGCATTTGGAAAGAACACGGAGAATTCCGTCAAGAAGTTCCAGAAATCCAAGGGACTGAAGGCAGACGGCGTTGCCTGGCCCGGCGTGATCGAACTGCTGACCGGCAAAAAGCCAAAGCTGCCCAAAGAACCGGAAGCTCCGATTCTGCCGGAAGCTCCGGAAAAGATTCCGCCGGAAGACGAAACAGGTTCGGGTGATCTGCCTGCCGCAGAGGGCGGTCTGCAGCTGGGGATGGAGTTCCTTGGAACGCAGGCCAGGAAGGCGAAAGAGGGAGACAGACTTGCTCTGGAAATCCGGGTTACCAATACCGGCAAGAAAAAACTGTCTGTCGTTGCCCTCGGGTGTCCTACGGGTCTTGAGGAGGATGGTCTTAACGCCAAGGACTTCAAGACAGAGCTGGAACCGGGTGAATCCTCGGAATTCAGGTATGGAATGTATGTGACCAAAGAGGCACTTGCGCAGGAATTTGCTGAACGGACATTCTATGTCAAAGCCACCGACTATGATACATCCGAAGTGGTTGAGGTCAACAAAACGGCTGTGATCGGTATTCTCCGGGACGGTCCGGCAATTCTGCTGCTGCATGAAGATGTTGAGGGAAAGACGATCCTGGAAGGCGAAACGGCAGATGTGACATTCTGGTGTATCAATGTAGGTGACACCGATCTGACGGATTTGAGATTCCAGCTGTATGATGAGCAGTATGACACCCCGGCTCTGGACAGCCTCATCAACCTGCCCGGGGACAAGAATCTTTCGGAACTGTGGCCTTCAGGCTATGGATTTGAATTCCAGTACCATGTGCAGGCCACTGCTGCGGATACCGCAGGCGGTCATGTATGGCGTGCCCTGCATGCGTCAGCGAAAGATGCCGTGACGGGTGAAGAGACCGGCGTGCTGAACTTCTTCATGATGGACCTGGGCAAGATTGGAAAGATCAAGCCCGAGCTCCCCGGCCTTGAGAAGGTGCCGGAAGAAAAAGACCCGTATATTACGGTGACGTCCCACGACGAGACGCCGGCTGAAGCCGTTGAGGGAGAACATGCAGCCTTTGGACTGACCATCACCAACCTGGGTGAAATGGAAGTCATGTTCAGCGGCATTTCCCATCTGGCAGGGGATATTCTTTCCGAAGAAGCATGGATGAAGAATCCCCTGGAGCCCGGCAAAGGTTATGAGATGCAATATGCAACCATGATTCTGCCGGAGGATATTTCAAATGGCCGCATTGAACGTGAAATCATCGTGGTTGTGAAGGATCCCAAGACAGAAAAGACCGGCATGGCCAAGACGGACGTGACGATTGAGCTGCTCGGCAAAGAGATCAAGCCGCCGAAACTGCCGGATGCGTTGAGCAATTATCTGAAGCTGGAGAAAGCCATCATCGGCCTGCCCATCAAAGGCGCATTCTACGCAGATGATCCAATCAACTATGAGCTGACACTCACCAATACATCCAAGACTGAAACAGCGAAGAATGTTGTTCTGAATGATACGAGGCTCGGTCTCCATAAGAATTTCGGTGACATTCTGCCTGGTGAATCGGTGACGACAACCTGTATCTATACAGTGACAAAACTGGATGCGATGATGCCGTATATTCTCAACACAGCCAGTGCATCCTGGGAAGATACAGATGGGAATGCGCATGTCTCGGTGAGCAATACAGTCAGTGCACCGACCGGTGTAGAACCGGATGAGCTGCTGAGCCTGCATCTTTACAAAGAAGTGATCAGCACCCCGAAGAAGTTTGACTTCTATCAGGAAGGGGACGAAATTGAATTCAGGATTACCGCAACCAATACCGGCAATGTCACCATCGGATATGCTGAAATCACGGATATCCTCCAGGAAAAGGATATGGGTAAGATCGGTGAAGTGTCAAGCCTGGCTCCGAGCGAGAGCTTCATGGTTACCTTCAAGTACAAGGTAACCGGCAGTGATGTCGCAGCCGGGAAAGTGGTGAATACGGCATCTGCTGTCTGCTTTGCCGAAGGTTTTATCCCGATCACGGTCGTATCCAATGAAGTGGAGTGCCTGACGGGCGTCCTTCCTGAGAATCTGACCGATGGCCTGAATCTGGTCAAGGCCGAGGTCAGCAAACCGAAGAATGGCTCTTTCTATGTGGAAGGAGAAACCATCAAGTATGCTATCACCCTGATCAACAACTATAAGATCCAGATGTTTGGTACAGTCAGTCTCTGGGTGATGGATGGAATCATCAACGATCTGCTTGAGCCCGCACCGGGCAAGATTGCAGACGTAATGGACCTGTATCCGGGACATTCCATCACTGTTCCCTACAGTTACAAGGTGACAGCCTTCGATGTCGGCAAGGGAGAAGTCATCAATATGGCCACATTTGAGGGCGAAATGAGCGATGATACCACAGCGCAGATTGTCTCCAATGAAGTGATATCCCCGACTGGCGCCTATACCGGAAAACCGAAGGGCGGCACCATCTGCGTGCGGACACTGCACCAGCACAGTGCCAGCAGCGAGAATGAAACGCTGGAATACTGCACAGAGCATGCAGCTGTCGCTGAAACCGTTCAGAAGCTGGTCAGCAGGGCTGTGACAGAAAGTGAGCTTCTCTCGGCTTGGCAGACTGCCATTGAAATCTGGAATGAAGCACTGAATGATGAGTATCGCGATCGGCTGGCCCATGCAGATGCTGTGACGGCCGCGGCGATCCAGAGCGAATGGGTCCAGTTCCACCTCCAGGTGGCCAACTGCAGAAATGCACTGATCAAGAAGGCCGGCGGAGAGAACAGCACCATCGCGCGTGAGATCGCAGAGATGCTGATGAACCACTGCGCGGATCTGTGCGGGGAAGCGGGACTTTCCGCTGCCCAGCGCAAGGACAGCGTGCTGGATGCACAGAGGGCGATGGACATGGGCCTGTCTCCGGCAAAGTGCCTCAAGCAGAGCGTGGCCATTGAGAACGGAGTGAGCACAACCACTGTCCTGTGCGCAGACCATCAGAGAACAGAAAAACTGGTCGACCTGATGCTCGAAGGACTGACAGCAGCAGATCAGGAAGCACTTGTGCAGATCTTTGAGCGCAGTGCCGATCTGTGGACTGTGGAACTGGATCGTGAAGCCAATGAAAGGTTCACGACAGCATCGGATGGCGGGCAGATTTACATTCTCGAACGGGTGACCTTCGGCGAATGGCTCGCTGCACGGAAAATCATGCTGAGCCGTGAATATCCGAACAATCCGGAGATCGTACAGGAACTCATTGCCCGCGCGATTCGCGAGCGCGTGATGCTGATCTGTGCTCAGGATTGAGCGGCGAAGACTACACAATGAAAAACAGCACTCGTTGCCCCTTTGACTTCAAAGGCGGGACGATCGAAAGATGAAATGGCGGCATGCAGGGAATGTCCCTGCATGCCGCTGCTTTTCATGGAAAAATGCATTATTGACACAGACAGAGAAATGATTACAATTGCGGGGAATAACAGGTCACATGTATCATGTGGCCGGAAGGTGTGAAGACATGCAGGCTTATCTGTTTGTTCATTTTCGGGAGAAGACAACGCCGGACGGGGAACAGGTCTATTTCGGCTTGAGCCGGGATGGCTTTCACTGGGAGAGCGTGCACGGCGGTCGGCCGGTTCTCTGGGCCTATTATGGAGACAAGGGTGTCAGAGACATGACGATTGTTCGGAGCAGACTGGATGGACGATTCCATATTTTTGCCACCGATCTGAGCCTTTCCTACGGCATGCGCAACCAGTATCATCACTCCTGGGATGAAATCGGGCGCAATGGCAGCCCCTATCTGGCGCACTGGTCTTCGGACGATCTTGTCTCCTGGACAGAGGAGGAACTGATCCGCTTCAGCAGCGGACAGTTTGGCTGTGTCTGGGCACCGGATATCATCTGGGACAGGGACACACAGGAATATGTCCTGCACTGGTCGTCCAGCCATGCAGACAATGACTATGGCCCGAAGGCCATCTATGCTTCGAGAACAACGGACTTCCGGCATTTCAGCGAGCCGGAGCTGTTTTACAGGAAAAAGGACAGCGGCGTAATCGATTCTGCGGTCTATGAGGAAGACGGTCAGTATTACCTGTTCCTCAAGAGTGAGAAAAATCCGGAGACGATCATTCTGGAAAAGGCAGAGCACCTGTGCGGCCCCTGGACGCGAGTGGAAGCATTCAGCGAGAGCCTGCAGGGTGCCGTCACAGCAGGAAAATACGAAGCGCCGACCGCTGTGCGGCTTGACGACGGCAGATGGTGCCTTTTCCTGGATTACTACGGTGTGCGCGGTGCAGGACAGGGGTATGTTCCTTTTGTGGCAAAGAGTCTTGCAGACGGACGCTTTGTCCGTTCCGACGCCAGCTTCTCCTTCCCGTATGGGTTTAAGCATGGAACCATCCTGACGATTTCAGAAGAAGAATACGAACGGATTCGCGCGCATCAGTGGAAGGAAGACTGAGAGACAGCAGCTTCTGCTTGCGGCGTACGAATCATAAACGACTTCAGGAGCAGTGTATGACGATCTGTACCATCACGATGAAGGACGGCCGCCGCATGGTGTTTTCCCTCTGCCCGGAGAAAGCGCCGATGACGACGGCTTCTTTCGCAGATCTTGCCAACAGCGGGTTTTACGACGGGCTTTGCTTCTGCCGCATTGTGAAGGGATATGTCCTGCAGGGCGGGTCCCCGGACAATGACATCATGACAGACAGTTCGTTCCATATCATCGGTGAGTTTGCAGAAAACGGATACGATACCGGCATGGATCACCGCCGCGGTGCCATTTCCATGGCGCGGGATGATGATCCGGACTCGGCGGGCACACAGTTTTTCATCTGTCATGAGGATGCGCATCAGCTGGACGGACGCTATGCGGCCTTTGGTTATATGATGGAAGGGTTTGATGTCCTTGATGACCTGGCCTCTGTCCCGACATCCGGGAAAGAGACATGGAACCGGCCCCTGTGCATGCCGGTCATGGAGCGGGTCCGGGTGACATCGGACACATGCCTTCCGGAAATCAGGAGAATCTGAGCAAAAGCGCCGCCGGTGCGCGGAGGAAAGTATGCTGACGTACTATATCAATGAGTTTGTTGTTTTCAGTTTTCTGGGATGGGTGTATGAGAGCATTTTCTGCACGGTGAGAAAACACCACTGGCAGAACAGGGGATTCCTGTTCGGACCGGTCTGCCCGATTTACGGGAGCTGTGTTGTCCTGGGCGATCTGCTGTTCCGGATGATCAGCCGGAAGACCGGAGTGGATATGTCAGCTACGCCGCTCTGGGAGGTATTCCTTGCAGCCACGCTGGGATCTGCGGTGATTGAGTTCCTGACATCCTACATCCTGGAAAAACGCTTTCATGCCACCTGGTGGGATTACAGCCATCTTCCGCTGAACATCCAGGGAAGAATCTCCCTGCTGACATCCCTCGGCTTCGGGGCAGGCGGAACGCTCATTTTCCGCTACATTCTGCCGCTTTCCGACCGGATCCTGAAGGGCATTCCTGAAGTCCCGGCGCTGCTGATCTCCTATGTGTTTATCGCAGTGATGGCAGCTGATCTGGCACTGACAGAAGCGAGCCTTTCGGATCTGTTGACACAGATTCAGACACGGCAGGCCCAGCTGGATGAGGAAATGGAACAGCGGTATGCGCGCCTTGAGGAGCGCGGAGCAAAGTTCAGTGAGGCGAAGGCGGCCGCGGTGCAGAAGCTGAACACCGGTTTCCGGGAACTGAACACACTGGAACATAAACTGCAGCGCAGGCACGGAAGATTCATGTCTCTTGTGCAGCGGAATGTCCTGCAGAATATACATCATTTCCAGTCAGAAGATCAGAATTCCATTGCGGAAAGCCTGAAAGCAAAACTGAGAGAAAAGAGAAAGCACAACAGACATCCGGACGATCCATAAGTGACAGAGGAGCTGTGAAAAAAGTCATATCCCCGAATCAAAAAAATAGCCTCGTTCTGTTGAAAAACAATAGAACGAAGCTATTTTTTGGTATAATGCATTTGCAATGAAACAATACCATGCACAGTATAGTCCAATCCAGGGAAGATGACCCCAGTGCTGACATTCGACCAGATCATGACCAGGCATGCGGCGCATGCCTGGTCTCTGTTGAGAATAGAATAAAACTGATTGCGGAACGGTCGGAAACCTGATAATATGATGCATGAATATGCAGATAAGGGGGAATTTTATGCCGCCAGGCGGTGGACGGATGGCAAGAGGCTATCTGACCGATGAAGAAAAAAAGAACCGGCCGAAAGTGACCGGCGCACTGCTCAAACGAATCTTCGGTTACCTCAGACCCTATTGGAAACAGCTCGGACTGGTGCTGCTGTGTATTACGGTTTCGTCAGTCTTTTCACTGTTCCCTTCGATTCTGACCGGTAAAATCATCGATGAAGGTCTGATCGGGCGCAATATGAAGGCGCTGATTACCTTCATTCTTCTGTCCCTGGGCATGACGCTCGGAGCGAACCTGATCGGTGTGGCGGAAAGCTACCTGAACACATGGGTGGCTCAGCACATCTCGTATGACATGCGCAACCAGATGTTCCGGCATCTTCAGAAAATGTCCCAGCGCTTTTTCACCTCAACCAGTCAGGGTGATATCATCACCCGCATGACCAGTGATATCAGCGGTGTGGAATCGGTTGTGACCGGCACCTTTACCAGCATTCTGTCCAATGTACTGACGCTGGTGGTGGCGGTTGTCGCCATGTTTCAGAAAAACTGGATTCTGGCCCTGATCGGGCTTGTGATCGTGCCGCTCTTCACCCTGCCGACCCGCATGGCTGGGAAAGCCAGGTGGAAACTGGCAGGCGAGGCCCAGGCCTGCAATGATGAAATCAACGGCATTCTCAATGAGACGCTCTCGGTGAGCGGTCAGCTTCTGGTCAAACTCTTCTGCCGTGAAAAGGATGAGTATCGGCGGTATGAAGAGGCGAACGGACGGATGATCCGCCTGAACATCCGGGAGAGAATGGCGGGCCGGTGGTTCTTTGTGGTGCTCTCGACACTGACGAGCATCGGACCCATGCTGCTGTATCTGGTGGGCGGAGTGCTGATGATGCGCTATGATGCTGCCCTGACCGTCGGCGATATCACCGTACTGGTCGCACTTCTGGGCAGAATGTACGGTCCAGTGAACAATCTGCTGAACATGCAGGTGGAATGGATCCGCTCCATGGCGATGTTCACCAGGATCTTTGCCTACTTTGACATGCCTGTGGAAATTCAGGATCCGGAACAGCCCACTGTGCTGCAGAATCCCCGGGGCGAGGTTCGCTTTGATCATGTGTCGTTCGCCTACGAGCCGGAAAGAATGGTGCTCAGGGATATCAGCTTTGAACTGAAGAGCGGCGACTGCATTGCCATTGTCGGTCCCAGCGGCAGCGGAAAGAGTACGATCGTCAATCTGATTCCGAGATTGTGGGATGTGACAAAAGGAAAAGTGCTCTTTGACGGGAAGGATGTGCGCACCCTCAGCCTTGAGGAACTGCGCAGCGCCATTGGCGTGGTGACACAGGAAACCTATCTTTTCAATGGGACGATCCGCGACAATCTGCTCTATGCAAGACCGGATGCAACAGAGGAGGACATGATCAGCGCCTGCAGGAAGGCCAATATATGGGACTTCATCAGCAGTCAGCCGGATGGACTGGATACCATGGTGGGCAACCGCGGACTGAAGCTGTCCGGCGGTGAAAAGCAGCGCATCTCGATCGCACGGGTGCTCCTGAAGGATCCGGCACTCCTGATCTTTGATGAGGCCACATCGGCCCTGGATTCCATTTCGGAGAACCTGATCCAGCAGGCGATCAATCCGCTGATCGAGAGCCGCACCAGCATTCTGATTGCGCACCGGCTTTCAACCATTCTTGCAGCAGATGAAATCCTGGTTGTCAAGGATGGGGAAATCGTGGAGAAAGGCCAGCACCGACAGCTGATGCAGGCCGGAGGAACCTATCAGGAACTGTACGAGACACAGTTCATGAAAGCGGAACAGCAGACAGAGACTTAACAAAAGAACACCCGGAACCGTGCAGAAACGGTTTTCGGGTGTTTTGCGTACAGCTGAACATCAGACATTTTCACGCGCGAGGATGGTTCTGCGCTTCTGTGCCGCCTCAATCCATTTCTGGGATCGCCAGCGGTACAGAAGAATCAGACCGCGGGTGAGCTCGTCCAGGGCAAAGGCGATCCATACGCCGTAAAGCCCCCATCCGAACACAATGGCAAACAGATAGGAACCGCCGACAGAGACGAGCCATCCGCTTCCCTGATTCACGATCAGCTGAAAGGTCACATCTCCTGCAGCCTGCAGGGAACCGGCCAGTGTATTGTTGAGCGCACGGCCGATTTCAACGGCGAAATCGATATAGAAAATCGTTGATGCGATATTGAGGATGACCGGATCACTGGTAAAGAAACGCATGAGCGGCATGCGCACGCTGATGAGCAGAAGGGAGAAGAAGGCATTGGAGATCAGGGCAATCCGCGTCACCAGCGACCGGATCTGATTGGCTTCTTTATAGTTGCCTGCGCCGATCCGATAGCCGACCATAATGGTGGAGGCCTGGGCGAAAGCCATGCCGACCAGTGCGATATAGTTGATCAGGTTGGTGGCGTAAACCTTCGTTGCGACCATGACGTCGCCGGTGAGGGAGATGATGGAAGTGGTGACCAGCTGACTGAGGGTGTAGGCGAGGTTGTTGAGGCCGCCGGGAATGCCAAGGGACAGAGAGAGCTTTAATTCTTCCATGGGAAAGGGTCTGAGCTGCTTGGGAGAAATACGCACGCCGGTCCGGGATACAATCCAGATCGAGAGGAGAAGACCGCCCAGACGTCCGAATACGGTGGCATAGGCGACGCCGACCACCGGGTCAACCGGGATGATTTCAGGATGGAACACAACCAGGTAATCGCCGATCAGGTTGATAACATTGATCACCAGATTGATTGCGAGCGGAGCGCGGGTATGCCCCATGGATCGGCAGATGCTGTTCAGGATGATCTCCACGGAGGAAATGAACATGAGGCCGCCGCAGATTTTCATGTATCGGCTGGCATTGGCGATGGAGGACGGCTCCAGTTTCATGATCACCAGAAAGGTATCTGAGAAGAAATAGAAGAGGGCACCGAAGAACAGACCGAGAACCAGGTTGGCGACAACGGCGATGGAAGCGAGACGGTCCACTTTTTTCTGATTGTGCATCCCGATCGCCTGATTGATGCAGACCATGGTGCCGGTGGCGACAGCAGAGGAGACGATCATGCTCAGCATAATATACTGAGAGGCAACGGATATGGCACTGACGACACGGTCGGAGATTCTGCTCATGAAGACCACGTCAATCATGTTGACCGTGGAACGAAGAAGACTCTCAAGGAGAATCGGGAAGGCCAGCTGTACCAGGCCGACTTTCGTCGGATCGTGCTCGCGCTCCTCCTTTGTGGCCCAAAGGAAACCGGACATAGATGTTTTCTCCTTCATCACAGAGACAATGAAAATGATCGGCAGAAACAGACGTGCAGGCAGACGAATCACGCATCTGAATTCGGCCTGCGGTGAGGTATTTTGATCGGTTCGGAGTTCTCTGTCAAGAGCCAGGGGATGATGAGGAGAAAAAACATGAAATTATCGGAAAGAACCTAAATCATCGCAGAATGAAGGAAAAACCGAATCAGGGAACTTTGACGATTTCCATAAGGGAGATGGCATGGGTCGGCAGGGTGAATGTGCGAAGGAGCGTGCCGTTGTGTACAGGGATGACTTCCGGAGCCTCGCAGTATTCCAGAGCGGACCTTGAAACGATAGCTTCGCGCTGGCCGTCATTGGGATAGTTCGGCCTGCCCTGACGCACCCATTCTGCATAGGCGTTGGAGTGGTCAGCGTCAATCCTGAAATGGCGGATCTGCACATTTCCTTCCATCGGCAGATGCCTGATTTCCAGCTCGACATCAAATGTCTCCTGAAGATCCCAGTCGTCATGGTGGCAGTAGAGAAGCACCTGCATTTTTTCCTCAGAATCCATGGTCGCCCAGCCGTCGATTTCAGGACCTTCCTCGGTGCCGTTCAGGTCTTTGAAAGTGAGAGGATCCAGATCGCGTGTTGTGCTCAGACGGACACGCTGGGTTCCCATGCGGGCGAGCAGCCTGAAGAGGTTAAAGACAGCCTTATTGATGCCCTGGGTGGAAAAGCTTCGGGTTCCCTCAAAGCACCGTTCTGCTTCAAACATGAAGGCCCAGGCGAGGGGACGGATGTCCATGGAGACTTTTTCTGCGAGATCGTAGAGATTCTTGTAGGCGGACATGACATAGGATGCATAGTATTCCGTATTGCGGAAATTCAGATTGAAATTGTCAAAGCGGCCGCCTGCAGCCCAGCCATCCGGGTCTGCCTCGGAAAGGACACATTCGAGGTCTCCGTATCCGTACTCACGAATGATCGCGCTCTGCGTCTGAACATTGGTCAGGAGTTCCCTGACAGATGGGATCTGCTTCTGAGCCAGCAGTTCAAACCGGTAACCTCCGCCTTTGGTGTGAAAGCTTGTAAAATCGATGCGGGTGCCGGTCTGACCGCTGTAGTGGTTTCTGCCGCTGCGGATATGCTCAAGAAAGGCGCGCAGGAAGCGGCTGGCATTTCCCTGCGGATCCATGCAGCCGGTCGTGGCAGGCCCGCCGAAACGGGCAGAGGGCATGGCGGCATGCACAGCGGCTTCGGTATAGTCATACAGTTTACAGTACTCCTCATGCGTTCCACGCCAGTAGAAAATATCCGGTTCGTTCCACATTTCGAAATACCAGGTGCGGACTTCGCTTTCACCATACCGGTTCTTCAGATGGGACACAAGATGAAAAATCAGGTCGTACCATTTGTCATAGTCTTTCGGCGGCATGGCCCATCCGATTCTCTGGTATTCGCTGATGCCGTAGGCGATCTGATAGAACCGGCCGTTTTCCGCATCCCGGGGATCGGCCAGGTCGCGGGGCATGAAGCCCAGCTCAAAGAACGGCTTGCAGTTGCTGCCCAGCCAGATATCCATCATCTGATCGATGGTGTCATAATTGTAGACGGGATTGCCCTGCTCGTCCTCAATATAGACATTGGTGGAACCCCATTTGTAAAAAGCGTGCAGGATCCCGGTGCACAGCATGTGATGGGCACGCATGTAATAGGGCTTCTCCAGAGAACCGAACTTGCGGATCAGTTCCATGCCGCCGGGGGAATGCGTATAGTTGCATTCGTCATATCCGATATAGTTCCAGGTGTGTTTCAGCTGGCCTGCCCATTCGGAAGCGTCAACCAGCACTTTGACCTGCTCTCCCATGTGTACAGCCTCCCTGTCTCTGGCTTTTTTTAACATGCAGTTGATATAAACGGAAGACGACCTGCTGAAATGTGTCGTGTGCAGATCCTGTCAACCTCAGTTGAAAGAAACCATATTATAGAAGCCGGAGGAAATCAAGACAGAGAACAGAGAATTCTGAAAAAAGAGATGCGAAGACGGCGCGAAATGTGTATACTTACACCCTGCTGCGGTCATCCAGAAGAGCAGCGAATGGAAAACCGGATGAATGGAGAATCGGATCATGAGCCAGATTGACAAGAAGCTGTTTTATACCAGACTTCGACAGCTCTCTTTGCCCATTGTGTTTCAGAGCCTGATGCTTGCCCTTGTGGCTGCGGGAGATGCTCTGATGCTTGGACGCGTGGCACAGGAGGAAATGACAGCTGTTTCCCTTGCAACACAGATCCAGTTTGTTCAGAACATGTTTATCGGCGCGATCACGGCAGCCGGAGCCATCCTGGGTGCGCAGTACTGGGGAAAAGGGGACAAGCCGACACTGAAGAAACTGTTCAGCCTGATGCTGCGGTTCAACGGCCTGATTTCCATTCTCTTTTTTGGCCTCTGTGAACTGATCCCGGGCATGCTGATGCGGATTTTCACCCATGATCCCCAGCTGATTGAGATTGGAAGCGAATACCTGAGAATTGCCGGATGGTCTTACCTGCTGACCGGCATCTCCCAGAGCTATCTGTCCATGATGAAGGTGACGGACCATGTTCGTCCCTGCGCATGGATCAGTTCGAGTGCCGTTGTGCTGAATATTATTCTCAACGCGATCTTCATTTTCGGCCTGCTGGGTGCACCGGCCATGTCGGCGCGCGGTGCTGCTCTGGCGACGACGATTTCCCGTTTGGTGGAGCTCGGGCTCTGCCTGGGCTTTTCGGCCGGGGAAAACTATATCCATCCGGCAATGGCTCATATCTTCCGTTCCGACAGGGGACTGTCGAGAGATTTCAGCGCGCAGTGCCTCCCCTTGATGGGCGGCAGTCTTTTCTGGGGAATCGGTTTTACTTCCTATACGGCCATTATCGGACATATGGGCGTGGATGCGGCAGCGGCCAATTCGGTGGCAGCCGTC
>R21__coassemble_1681_pt1 | contig 14370 bp, 14 predicted proteins | sample R21__metabat2_high_PE_034 | metagenome-assembled genome bin R21 | reverse complement strand
AGAAACCTGCATTTTTGTTCTGCAAAAACCTACACGAGGGGCTTGCAAAAAACACATGAATGAGATTGCTGTGATCTGTGACCGGATGGGTATTGATACGGATGAAGTGCTTGCAGGTATGAACACCAAATGGAATGCCCTGGGCTTCAAACCTGGTCTGGTAGGTGGCCACTGCATTGGCGTGGATCCATATTATTTGACTAATGCGGCAGAAAAGCTCGGTTATCACAGCCAGATTATTCTGCATGGCCGTCAGGTTAATGACTCCATGGGTGCTTTCGTCGCTGATGCGGCTATTAAGCAGATGATCGAAGCAGGGAAGGCTCCCAAGACGGCAAAGGTGTTTATCCTGGGCATCACTTTTAAAGAGAACTGTCCAGATACCCGTAACAGCAAGGTGAATGACATAATCAAGAGACTGGAAGAGTTTGATATTGCTCCGCAGGTTACTGATCCCTGGGCTGATTCTGAAATTGCAAAGCATGAATATGGCGTCGACCTCATTCCATTTGAAGAAGTCAAAGATGCAGACTGTGTAATCGTTGCTGTTGGGCATAAAGAATTCAGATCTCTGTCCATGCTGCAGCTGAAGACTTTCTTTAAGCCTGAGCTGAAAGATGAGGAAAAGGTTCTGATTGATGTGAAGAGCCTTTACAGAATGGACGAGCTGAAAGCGTCCGGTATGAGGTTCTGGAGACTGTAAAACAATTCACCCTGGAGTCTGATATAAGGCTCCGGGGCGCATATCAGCACAAGGGTACTAATTCGGTTCGACTCCGGAAGTGCTGAATAATATCATCCGATATGGCTATGCTCGCTGTATAAAACGTATCGACAAACAACCACTCAACTCAACCGTCGCCAGGGTTGGGTTGCCAGCAGACAACAACTTCCCTTTGCCACATATCCTTGGCTTATAGCGGCTGGAAGGGCAGCGGATGAAATGAGAACACCCCAGCTTGACATCCCGGCGTATAGTAGATCCATCAAAGTGAAAAGAAGGTGAAACATGGCGTATATTGTTAGCTCAACCGAAAAGGTCAGAGGCAAAGGAGCAGACTACGAAACCAAAGCCATGCTTTACCTTATGGGCGGCAGAGAAGACAGCTTTGAGATCTATAGCTTTGCAATTGATTTCTATAATGATGTTACTGGATTAAATGTTCACGCTGAAAAAGCATGGGATTTACAATCCAAAGGGAATGTGGCTAAAGGTCCTATGGAAATAGGCCGTGAGCTTGTTACGCTATTTAAGAATTACCTATCAGACCTTACCTTCAATTATCTGATATTGTTTATGGCTGGAGTTCCGGATACTTTCAGGATTGACAGTTCCATCAATACATTTGGAATAGAGAATATAACTGAAAAAGCACTAAAGAGTGTTCGAAATGGTCTCGTTAAAGAGGCAACCGATAAAATCTATATTGATAACGACAAAATTACAGATGAGAACGTTGATACTTTCCTAAAAAAGGTAACGTTTGTTATTGACGATAAGACAAAGGCTGAGTACATAAAGCATATATTGAGCCTTAACCCAAAGTTCATACCGAAGGATGCAGTTTTAGAAGGGATATTCAACACAATCCGTGATGCTCAAGCTGCCAAGAAGAACAACTCTTCGGTGGAAGGCGAAATGGTAACTCATCTTCGGGACGTTTATGCATATGACAGGACAATCAAGGCACGAGAAATCCGACTGATGGTTATCAATACTCTGGTTAACAGGGATATTGTTGGAGGTGGAGCCCCCCGTTATTTCTTCCCACTGATTCAGAATTATGATGGGATAAAGCAGGGTGAGGTTATAGAGGACTGTCAGCTTCAGATTTCTGTTGCATTATTTGACAAGGCGAATTCTGATGCCTTCTGGGATTTGCTCGACGCAATCATTGATGCGGTTATTGATAACCGGAAATTAAGCACAGCTGAGACTTATGATATGATCTCCCAAAATGATGCCGTAAGAAAAACGTTGCTCGATGTTCTCTCCATACAATATCTGATTTCTGTGATGAAGGAGGCGTTGGAATGATTATCAAAAAAATTGCATTCGGGGATTCCAACGAGGCTTTCATAGAGAATAGATTGACTAATGGGTTTAATATCATTTTTAGCGATGACAACAATAAAGGCAAGACCATAGTTATGCAGTCAGCACTGTATGCGCTGGGAAATGAGCCTATATTTCCATCCTCTTTTAATTTCTTGGATTATTACCATTATGCTCAGATTATCCTGGATGATGGGACAGAACTTGAATCCTGCAGAAAAGGGAATTCCTTTATCGTAAAGATTAACGATAGTATTTCTATTATTGACGGAGTATCCGAGCTAAAAAGATATTTTACCCGTAATGGGTTTCCGTTCCCAGTGATTGTGAAAAATAATGCCAAGAGGATTGTTGACCCGGTTCTCCTGTATCAAATTTTTTTTGTTGGACAAGACGGAAAGAACTCTTCAACAATTTTTAATGACAATTTTTACAAGAAGGAAGATTTCTGGAACCTGATTTTTGCACTTGCCGGTCTTGAATCTGAAACAATTGATATTATTGATCAGGATGAGATTAAAACAAAAATTGACCTCTTAACGGAAGAGAAGAAGGTTCTCAAATCGAAGAGCAAGATATATAAAAGCCGCAAGAGCTCGTCGCTCGACCTTGTCTCACAACAAAGAAGCAATGAAGCTTTTGAGAGCAAGATCAAGAGTATTACCAGCTTACAAAGCAGAATAGTAGAACTGACAAAGTCGAGAAATCGTGCGGCAAGTCGAAAACTTACAAACGAACGTACGCTTGATGAGATTCGATCTTTGAATCGAACAGATACCGCCGGTTCCCTATATTGCATAGATTGCGGGTCGGACCGTATTGGTTATAGATCAGGAGATAAATCGTATACCTTCGATATTACGGATAAAGATATGCGAAGGAACATCATCGAATCAATCCAAGATAAAATAAATGCATACGATGAGGAAGTTCAGAACTGTAACCTGCAATTAAATGAGCTGCAAAGACAGCTTCAGGCTCTTCTTAAGGAGGAAGATCTCAGCCTTGAGGCAGTTTTACTATACAAGGATGAAATCGTTGACGCATCTGCTGTAGATACACGCTTGGTAGAAATCGATTCTGAGATTAAAGCATTGAAAGCATCGCTCAGCATTGATAATAGAAAGAGTCAGGAAGAAGCAGGCAAGAGAGAAAAACTGAAGACAGAGATAGTTTCTCTAATGAATGCTTTTTACAAAAAAGTGGATCCTAATGGTACACTTGTGTTTGACGATCTGTTCTCAAAAAGAAAGAGTGTATATTCTGGAAGCGAAGAAACCGAATTCTATCTTTCAAAATTGTATGCTATTGCAAAAGCACTTGGACATCAATATCCGATTATGATGGACTATTTTCGGGATGGGGAACTGTCAAGCGAAAAAGAAGAGGTTGTCTTATCAACATTCGGAGAATTCAAAAACCAAATTATTTTCACGGCTACGCTGAAGGCAGAAGAAATGGGAAAATATAAGGGGAGAAAGAAGATAAAAGCAATTGACTATTCGTCCAATATAGATTCCCACATACTGTCAAGTAAATTCACAAAAAGATTCAAAACTATCATGAGATCGATGATGATCAAGGTATAGGAACTCAAGCTTCTCACGAGAGGATGTAAAATAATTGAACGGAGGTGTCATCTTGGACGATAGAGGAAAACCAGTAATGTATACATGCCACACGTGCCTAATCAACTTTCAAGCAAAGAAATGCCCGAGATGCGGCAAGAATGGCATACCGATATATGAAGATCAAATAGGTGAACGGCCTAAGAACAATCCAACGGACATCGCTGCTTTCTTTAATCGGAAAGGGAAAAAAGAATGAGGCAGCCAGAGAGTTTAGTTCCCTTTGGTCGCTAACATCATGACGCTGACGCGCAAAGAAGAAAATGATTGAGAAATGTATCCGCTGCAATAAGCCAACACCCTATCATACCAACACTCCAATCACGCTCCGTTGTTACTTTGTTGAAGGTTCCGGGCAACTTTGTGAGCAGTGTTATTTCACTCTCTACCCGGTGCCAGGTTCTTTACAGAGTGACTTGGGTGAGAATTACACACCCAACGAAAAACCGCCAATTATTCCAAAAACCCTATAGACCCTGGGTCAGTTCAGGAGTAGAATTGACCCAGAGGTCAAGCGAAAGGAGCGTGATGCAAATGCTCGGCGACAAGGTACGAAACTACCGAAGGCAGAAAGGTTTATCACAAGAGCGGCTCGGAGAATTAGTCGGCTTCAGCCAATCGAAAATCAGTAAGATCGAGAATGGTGATTGGGATAGCTTGAGTGATTTGAGGCTGATTGCGAGGGCGTTGGAGGTTCCGATTGAGGAATTGATTACCGACCGCAGTGATGAAGAACAAAACGATTGTGGGCGACAATAATTGTAGTGAAAATAAGCGATTGTGGACATGAAAACGGCGCGGACGCCTATTTTTTTAGAGCTGACTGTTTGGAATGTTACGTGTTCAGAATGGAGTGAAGACTATGCCAATGCCAAAACGCAAACCGAATTATAATCCCACGTCCACCATGCAGGAACTGCTGACAGCTGTATGTGAGTTCTATGGTGATCCAGTGGATGATCGGAAAGATGAAGACCCAGATCATGTGAGCTTGCACGGTGTTGCAGATGAATTTGATATTACCGTCATGAAAGCACGTAAGCTCCTGATCACAGGTGGGCTTTATTCAACCTCATTGGGTCGTAAAGTCCAAGAGCTGCATGACCAGGGGCTGACCGTGGCTCAGATCACGGAGCAGACCGGCCTGAAACGTGCCAGTATTAACTCCTACCTGCCCTACAACCACATCATCTACAACCTTCCGGATATCAGCATCAAAGCAGAGCGTCAAAAGCAGTACCGTGTGAGGAAGAGGAACAACAACCGAACTGAAGCCGAAAAAGAAGAGAAGCTCTGGCAGGAACTGATCTATCTGCAGGGCTGCCTTTTCACTACCAGCAAAGGTCTGGACTTCACATACAAGATTCACGGCGGAGAGATGTTTGTAGACCGGAAGGAGAAGAGCATTACAAGAGCGACCGTTATGAAGGCATATGGGAAAGTGGTCGAGCTGGATGGGGAGATTAAAGGGTCGAAGGTCCTCGGAACCTTTGGAGCGAGCTATCTGTATCCTGTGTTTATGAAGATGGGGTTGATAAAATCAGTCGGAGAGTGAGGAATGTGGATTTTTAATTATTGGTGTTTGGATTGTTGCGTCTTAAAACGAACGATTTCCTCATGAACAATAGACACAGATTGTTTATCATTTCCAGCTTTATTCAGTAGGGCTGTTCTGCTATAATAATTTCCGCAGCAAATCTATGACGAAGACCGTCTGCTGTAGGTTCAATTCTCAGGAAAGCAGGTGATTGACAGAGTGTACCAGGTTGTCAAACGTGATGGCTGCATTGTCAGCTTCGATCTTTCGAAGATATCAGCGGCAATCATGAAGGCTTTTGAAGCTACCATGGAAATCGATCACGAGATCGATGCCCTGGATTTCATGGGTCTGTCAGAGGACGAATATGAACAGGCTCGTGTTGAATTAGAAGAAAGGCGGCGGGAAGCAAAGCGTTATTGCAAAGGCTTGGTTCAGAAATTGAACGCGGTGTTGCGCCAGGTGTGGCTTGCACGCAACACGGGAGCCGGTCGTAGTAGCACTTCCGCTGTTTCAGATAAAATGCTTTTGACCATTCCCACTCCTCCCACTGCTGAGGCTGCAATTCGCAGTCTGTGGCAGAGGGGGATGGCTGATGGATCAATGGCTTGAGAAAACCCCTCTTCTTGGAGACAACGAATTACGAGAAATAGGAAACCTTATCTGTGAGAAAAGAAAAGCCCGTGGATGGTCACAGAACGATCTTGCTGGATACATGGGAAGTGATTACCGCGTGGTGTCTCGACATGAAAATGGACATGGGATGACCCTGGAATCGCTAGTCCGTTACTCGAAGGTGTTTGACTGCCCGATGGTGGCGCTTCTCCCCGCAAAATTCCACCAGAACATATCAGGCCAACTGCTGGATGTACTTACGGCGGTGGCTGTCCTTCCGGAGGAGAAGCAGAATAAGATTGCGGCTATGATACGGATGGCGATCGATCTGGCAGCATAAAAAGAGGCTGGGAGCTTTAAAACTCCCAGTCAGTTCAAAATAGCCGGAGCGTGTGTACTCCGGCGTTTTCTTTGCCTTATCTGTTTGGATTGTTACGTAATGAACAAGTTCATCACTCGTTTACACCATGCTCTTCATTAAACTCCCGGATCTCATCTATAAACAGTTCTTCCAGAATACTGATATCATCTTTGCTTGGTCTGTCTGAAGATGCGACAACGCCCAGAACTCTGCCACGGATGACGAGTGTGTTCTGGTCGCTTTTCTTTGGATAGGGAATGGCCGGATTGACAGAGTAGAGTGTATAGTCATCATCGACCCGCTTTATAACAGCGCCGTCTTCGGTATCTACAAGCACATCTTCACCTGGATCTGCCGCTGATACTTCTTCGTAATAAACGTAATCTCCGTCATGATAGACCGGTTCCATGCTCTTGCCATCGACCAGAGCTATGCCATCAGCTCTGGCGTTGATGTGGTTCTTCCGCAGGAAAACATATTCCGGAGCTTCCTCAGGTACATAGTTTCCAACGCCTGCGGCAACGGAACCGGGACGCTTAAGAAAAAGAGTGAAGGTTTCCTTCAGGGCTTTGTCTTTGGCGAGAAGTTCTTCCTCGACCATAGTGCTGATCATCTTGTCAACGACTCTTCGGCTAGTAGGGTTGAGGAGACGGATGTTCCCAACAACCCGGTCCTCGAGATCAGACAGACCGTTTTCTGCCTGCATGTGAAATAATTCATGGATCTGGATGTTAAGCAAACTACACACTTCCGGGATCAGGTTATAATCGGGTTTTGACTTGTCTGCTTCCCAGTTGATTATGGTATTTCTGGTGACATGCATCATGTCGGCGAAATCCTTTTGAGAGAGCTTTGCTTTTTTCCTACGTTCCTTGATCAGGGAACCGAACATAATTGGTGCTGGGGTTGCTGCCGCAGTCGTGGGAAAGCTGACGACATTTGGAGTAACTGTACCGGCTTTTTTCTTGCTGGCCATAGTGTGCCTCCTTTGAGTGGAATTGGGGCGAAGACTGCAGTTGCCACGGATATACAGCAATTTGCAGTCTGGATTCTATTTCAGTGTATCAGGAGTGGGACACCCGGTTTATCACAACCAGGATGCACTGATACATCTTGGGCAAATTATAGCACAAGATACTTTAACATTGCAAGAACTAAATGCAAAAATATTTACAATTTTCTCTTGAAAACAGGTCTGGATGCGTTTATAATGAAAAGCACATCGCGCAGGAGGGATGTTGGGTTGCTATCACCTTCTGCTGGTGGTCACAATCTTATGAAGGAGGGTTGCCAGATGCGGACATATGGGGTATCGATGATATCTACCCAGAACGGCCTTGTGCCGTGCATCATGCCGTTTTATACGGCAGAAGCGAACAACTCCCTTGAGCGTGGATCGCGGCCATACACTGTCGTAGAAATTCTCAGGGAAGTCTTTAATGAGGATTTTGAGAAAGCCATCCAGCTATATATGGATTCCTGCCCGGAAGGCGCTGCGGTGGCGATAGGAGAAAAGGAAGCAAGGGAATGTAAGCTGATCAAGCTCGGTGAACCGAGGGTGGAAAGCTCTCTCAGACAACCGGCATGTACCACGGCGGTTGACCTGGTTTTCACGGCGACCGTCAGTGCAATGATTCCGGTGGAAACAAAAAGTACGGAATCGGCGCAGCCCACGATCATGGAGCAGCGTCGGTTTATGGCGGAGTTCAGAATGCGTTACATGATTGGCTTGTGGGACAAACGCTGCAGTGCACCGATGATTGCTCCGAACAGTTGCTTTCCCCATGATCTGATTACTGAGCAGAAAACAGCCATTACAAATCAATACCTACTGCCGATCATGTATGCAGAGGACTATGGGAAAGCCGCGAAGCGAATGCTGTCACAGTATTATAAGGAAGCACTGGACGGTTCTATTGCCGTTGACGGCTGGGAACTTGCAAAGCGGATGAGGCTTAAGGTACGACGGGTTCGTTTTGAGCGTGGGAGCGATATCCAGGGCAGGATCTACTTTGATTGGACCTCAGTGAGAACCAGAGACGAAAGTGGGCAGTACCAGGAGGAGAAAATCCCGCCCATGACAGTACTGATCAACATGGATCTGTGTCCGACGCAAGAGATCGAAAACAGTACCATTGTCCATGAGTGCTGCCATGTCTTTCTGGACTTACCATTCTTTAAACTGCAGATGCTCAGCGGGAAACCCTTCACATCCTTCACCAGCAGAAAACGACAGAAGAGGAAGTTCCCGCAGACGAACGGACCGATTGACTGGATGGAACTGCAAGCGGAGAAGCTCCCGGCCTATGTTCTGCTGGAGGAAAACAATACACGTAGGGAGATCGAAAGGATGCTGGCCATGAAGAACGGCGTCCGTTCTCCGGAGAACATGAACTGGATTATGTGCCAGTTAGCAAAGATGTTCAAGGTTACCCGGTCTATGGCGAAGTATCGTATGATTGAGCTGGGGTACCCTGAAGCGGAAGGCATCTACGTTTATATCGATAATCAGCATATTCCAGATTACGGCTGTGCCGGGACATGGGAACGAGGTCTTACTTATGCAATTTCACTGTCGGATGCCGGTGCGCTGCTCAGGGAATCGAAGGAGTTTGCAATCGCACTTGGCAGTGGACGTTATGTGTATTTGGAAGGACATTTCTGCCTGGATGCTGAGCCGTATGTCGAGTGCAGGTATGGGCAGCTTAGGCGGCTCACGGCTTATGCCCGGCATCATATAGAGGAATGCTGTATCTCTTTCACTGTTCAGGGACGATATGCCAATACCGCTTATGAGGATGCGCAGGCGGCGCGGAAGACACCGGTTAAAGACAAGTATCAGAGTAGACATGGACTTGGCGCGGAGCCGGAGACAAAAGAGCGAGTCAAGGAGAATTCACTGTTTGCGCAGGACTCTAGTGTGTGGATGAAGCTGAAAATGATGATGCCGGACAATATTGCGGATGCCGTGCAGTTCATCCTGGACGAAAAGGGCATCACGCAGCAGGAGCTTTCGATGCGCATGGGTGTCAGCCGGGCGGCACTCAGAAAGTGGTGTGGCAGAAGAATGTCACTCAAACACATCGTAGCGATCTGCATTGCGCTGGATGTCCGTGCGGATATCGGTGTGGAGTTGGTTCGGCTTGCCGGGCACACGTTTCAGAACAATAGGGAGCATAATCTGCTGCTGGCGATGCTCTATGAAACCAAGGACCTGTCTGTCGCCAGGGCAAATGAAATCATGCGTCAAGAGAAACTGGATCCTCTGACGGAGGGCATGGACGAGGAGATAGCAGTGTAAAATGAAAGCGGCAAGATAAACAGAATATAGGCGGATCGGAAGATCATCGGGGCCAGGTGCTCGTGGAAACGCGGGTATCTGGCCCTTTTTCTGCCTTTTTTGATTTGACTATCTTTGACCATGCGCCGGGCCGTAGATATTTTTTTCTGAGTTTGGCACCAATGGGGGTGCCCGGTTTTATAGCAGAAACGGCCTCCATTGTGTGGATTTTTCGCAGAATAGTGAATGGTTTGGCGAAAATATGGTTGTTTCTGGCTTTTTCGAACGCCATCCATGGTAAAAAACGTGGCACCCCTGTGGGTGGCTGAGATTGAGGGAGAAAACAAGTATTATATGGAACGTCAGCAACAAATGTTGCTCCGACTTTTGCGACTAAGAAAAAATCAGGCGGAAGGAGGTGAAAAGTGAATGCTGAAGGAGAAGCAGGATAATCTGCGGCAGCTCGGACAGAAGCAGTTCGAAATGAGAAAAGCAAAATGTATGACACAGATGCAGTTGGCGGATGCTCTGGACGTTGACTATCGTATGATTTCCCGCTACGAGACCGGTCAAGCGGAACCTGGAGCCCTGTATTATGACCGCCTTCTGGATATCTGCGAACAAAAGCCACAGGGGGAAGCGGCAGATCTCCTTCAGCTATTTTCTACCCTGACACCGGAAAACAGAGCGCAGCTGATGAGCTTGGCAAGGATGATGAATATGGCTCAGAAAATAAAAAGCAACAGTACGCAACAAAAGCCTTGACAAAGCATCAGGCTGGGTGTATTATAATAACGCAACAGCAAGCAACGCTTGCAACAAAACGCGGAAGGAGATGCCACGATGGAGAACATAATGAATAAGAAGGTTTCCGAAATCACGGAAGAAAACACTAAACTTGGGCGTTATTTCCTGAAGCTGCAGTCAGCATATAGAACCGGAGAACGCGATCAGGAAGCGCTGATTGAACTGGTTGCTGCGGCCATGGGAAAACGGTCACAGAGGCAGTTTGCAGCGGATATGGGGGTAAATGTCTCCAGTGTATCTAGAATTCTCAACGGTAAGGTTTCTGAAGTTGGAGACATGCTTTTGGCTAAGATCGCTGCAAACGCTGACCCGGCGAGTGGTGTGACAATAGAAAAACTGATGCAGGCACAGGGAATGGTTGAGGCAGAGAACAGGGCTCAGTTGGGACGTAAGTTCGAAGAAAGCTGCAGAAGGATTTTTGCAGATGAATTGCTGAAGAGGGGAAAAACTGTCTCCTATCCCAAAGAACAGTCCCGAGAGAGCCGGTACCTTTGTGATTTTGAAATTGAAACGGACGCACTCACGAAAGGAGACGGGCGCTGGCTGGTGGAAGCAAAGATGATGACAAGTTATGCCACGTTACCGGCAGGGTCTGGAAGAACGAGAATCTGGTTGGACAGTGCGATGGCTACGTACTATCGCGATGAAAAAGTTGGCCGGATCTCTCTGATAGTGGACGTTAGGACGGCCTTTGAGCAACTGAAGGCTGACCTGGCCCGCGTTCCGATTAGGGATGAGATTTCCATTATCCTGATCTCCATCGGAGAAGGGAGAATTCTTGATGAATTTGTTGCTCCTTTGGCAGATGGCAGCACGCCGGAATTTACATTTGCTGCGGAGAACTGAGGGGGGACATGCGATTGGAAAGGACGATAACGAAGACAGAGATCCAGAAGTTGAAGCTGAAGGGAAAGCCAAGGTGCCCTGCCTGCAAAAATCCACTTTCTTATGTGTATGAAGGCTCGACAGGGTTTTCATCAGTGAAGTGTAAAAGATGTAATCGGGAGAGTCTGATTAACACAGAAACCTTGGAGGCAATCCTGATAGAAGAAGCAAGCTGAATAAAAAGCTAGCTACCGAGCGAAGAGGACCACCATGCCGCACATGATGTGCAGGCGAAACAGATAGAATGTGTCACTCACAAGGCCGGAGCAAGCAGTCAAGAAGAGCAGAAACGCTCTTTATGGCTGTTTGTTCCGGCCTTTTTACGTTCCTGTGTAAAGTTCTACTGATCAGTAGAATCCGAGACCCAAAGCTCTACTGATCTGTCGTCGGAAGGAAAGCAGCTTTTCCTTACAATACAGACAGTTGATCTGATCGCTAAACGCGATACAGATACAGGCCGAAAGGAGGCGGCCACCTCAAGCAGATCACGGCTTCATACTGACAGCGAGTGCGGCGTTTCTTCCGCGCAAACCACATAACAAGGCCATCAGCCTTACACCTGGGAGATGTTTCTCCCAATGCCTCTGACTCCGACGGGAGTAGAGATTGACAAATTGAACATTCGCCTGTGTGCACGCAGGACTATGGATGTTCGCATACGGATAGGTCATCTACTGGAAACGGTATACGCCGTGACCAGAGTGAATAATCCGTATCGGACACCCTTGGTCTCGTGCACCCAAAATCAGGTGATTAGTGCCGGACCGAGGGAGAGATCTCTCCAGTCCGGCTTTCTTCATCGGGACGCTGACTGTCGAAAGCGCGATTCATCCGTAGCCCTGCCTGCTCAGGCCATTTGGCCAAAGAGCCAGGAAGGAAAAATGATGAATATTACGATCAATGCAAGCGGAAACAGCAACGTCACCATCACGGGAAACGAGAACCTCATCAGCAATGACACTACCTTCGGTGAACTTCTCACCATTCTTCGGACAAGGCCGGAAGCAGCAGAAGCCTCTAAAACGGAGCAGGCAGAAAAGAAACGCGAAGAGGATATGGCACGACTGTGTGCCCTCCTGGGAGAAGATTTCGAATCTGTAGCGACACATGATGATGTAGCAGAAGACAGTCCGCTGGTGAAAGAAAAGCGCCGTCCCGGTGCTGTGCAGCTTCGCACCAGTGTTCCGAGGATCGCCCGGATTCAGATTGGTGCTGACAGCCTTTGTGAGGTCTTCAGCAATGGTTATGCCGTTTACGACAACGGCGACAGAAAGACGGTTCTGTGGGTGCCGGACTGCGGAACATATACCTATTACTTTGGCCAGCTCCGAGACAATGAGAAACAGTACCTGAAGGAAAAGGAAGTGCTGGATATGGAAGTGCTGGGTGCGCTTCCCTGGTACAACGTGCTGGTGCTGTTCGGGGAAACGCAGATTGAAAACAACCTGGATCATCCGAAATCCAAAGGTACCAGCAGTGACGCCGAAGTACCGGAGGAGTGGGAAGTGAAGCCTGCGTACCGTTGGATCTGCGGCGCTCACTTTGATAGTCCGGAAGAGGCGTTTATCAAGAAGGAAGAGGCTGAGGAACGACGGAGAGCCCTGACAGACAAGCAGCGGCGGATTTATGAGCTCTATTATGAAGAGGGCTATACGCAGGAAGAAATCGCCCAGCTGCTGAATATCGGCCAGAACGCTGTCCACTATCACCTGAAGAGCATTGGAAAACGACTGCAGAAGGACATGGAAAAATTTTTCTGATCGACTACTGATATTTTCGGCCCTGAAAAATCTTAATAGTAGAAGGACTTGAAAGTCCCTCGAACCAACAGGCCGCTGTTCTCGTAAAGAAGGCAGCGGCCGACTCATTTTACGAGCTGCGGCCGGACCGCAGAGAAAGGAAATTGCAGTGGGAAAAGAAGACAGACTGAAGAAGGTTTTTATCTGTTCACCATGCAGGCCGAGAGGAGAGACGCCGAAGGCAAGAGAGCGTGACTGGATCAGGAACATAAACCGTGCTCGTCAGGCATGCCGGTATGCGATTGATCAGGGGAAGATCCCGTATGCGCCGCACCTGTATTTCACAACGATTCTTTCGGAAGCGGATAAGGACGAGCGGGAACTCGGCATCCTGTTGGGGCTGGTGTGGCTTTCGCAGTGCGATGAACTCTGGGTCATTGGCCGCAGGATTACGGAGGGGATGAAGCGGGAAATCGCTCAGGCCGAGGCGTGGAATATCAAAGTGGTTCACTATATTCCGGAGAGAACTGCAGAAGAGCGATTGCTGGATGCCATTTTCCATCCGGAAATCAAATATAAAGAAATGACCTGAAGGGAGAAGAAATGATGGGTACAGAAGAAAAGAACGGTCAGAACCTCACAATGGAGAGCACAGAGACGACGCCAACTGTGACAGTCATCATGAAGAAGCTGGTTGCTGGTGTCGGTACGATGTTTGCAGGTGTACTGCAGATGCTGGAAGCCCTGGAACCGCAGGCAGCAAAACAGCTGATGGATCGCGTGGTGCAGGATGTTGAAACGGATCAGGTCGCAGCCAACGCTACCGTTTCTGCAAAAGAGGAAACGGAGCCGGTGAATGAAACGGAAACGACTGGGGAGCAAACAGATGCAGAAGAGCAGGCTGCTCCGGTAAAAGGAGAGGTCCGGGATCCGGCACCCGCGTCGGATAAGACGCAGACCGTCACGGTGGACGATATTACAAAGATCATCGTCCGCAAAGTAAAGCAGGACCGGACGAACAATGAAAAGATCGGTGCCATCTTGAAAACCTACGGCGTGGCCAGGGTCAGCGAGCTTCCGACAGCGAAATATGAGGCATTCCTGACGGATATCTCGCAGCTTTGATCGGAGGTGGCCTATGCCGGATGTACATGCGCTCTTGAGCGCGTCCAGTTCAAAGCAGTGGCTGCATTGCCCGCCTTCTGTCCGGCTGCAGGAGGGATTTCCCAATGAGAGCTCGGTGTATGCGGAAGAGGGCACTTTCTGCCATTCGGTCTGTGAATATAAGGTACGGAAATATCTGAAGGAGCGGGTTAAGCGGCCTCAGTCGGAAGAGTTTTACACGGAAGAAATCGATCAAATTACGGATGTGTATTACGAGTTTGTGGTAGGCGTCATTGAGGAGATGAAGAGTAATGGCTGTGAGCCGTTGGTCCTGGTGGAGGAGCGGGTGGACTACAGT
>R21__coassemble_1662_pt1 | contig 14464 bp, 10 predicted proteins | sample R21__metabat2_high_PE_034 | metagenome-assembled genome bin R21 | reverse complement strand
GGATATGTGCTATGACCTGTTGACAATTGGGAATAACATGACGATTTCATATGGAGTCTACAGAAAAACCCGCTCCTGTCTCTTCAACAATTTTCTTCCATTTTGGAAAATCAGAGCAAATAAATGGAAGTCCGGCAGCCATATATTCATACATCTTAATTGGCTGTGAATTGATATAGTTTTCAATTGGCTTTAGTAAGCATAAGCCAGCAACAGATTTTTGGTAGAGATTGTTAATACCTTCTCGATCTAGCCTTCCAAGATATTGAGCATTATCTATTGTTTCTTTATTATGATCTCCCGCAAGTAACAATCTACCGTTTACCTTAGACATTGCTTGCTTCATAACATCTTCGCCACGTACCTCACTAAGTCCACCTGCATAGCAGATAATGTTTTCCTTACTTTCAAATGGGTTATCATGATATTCGATATCATCTAATTTGGGATAATTATTAACGATAACAATTTTATTGCATCTATCCTTAAATTTTTCCGCAATAAAAGAAGTTGCTACAACGACCGCATCAAGTTCCTTGACAACATGCGTTTCGTATCTTTTATATAACTCAGACACTATTTTCCTAATTATTCTTGGAATCCACGGTTTGTCTATTATTTGAGCAGGTATATCTTCGTGGCTATCGAAAATTACAATCTTCCCTTTTCGCTTTAACTTTAGCCCATACGGAAGAAGCTCGGGATCATGAAAGTGGTACACATCTGCATCTAGCTGTAGAGCTGCTTTGTAAACTTCTTTTGCGGCTCGCGTCATTCTACCGAAACGCCCTTTATAGGGTGTGCCGACCCCAATTAAATGAACACCTTTTCTGTCATATGTGACCCCACATGATATTTGATACGTTTCATAGCCATTATTCACAAGAGAAACGCATTCCTTTTCGAATATTCTGATATCCTCTTGTGGATGCGCACTTGTTAGATGACACACCTTCATCATCAGCATTCTCCTAAACTAAAAATACGGAATTATATAGATTCTATTACTCTTATCAGCTTATCAGTCAGCAAGTCAAAATCATATTTCTCAGCTGTCTTTCGCGCAGAAAAACCCAAATTAATCTTATCCTGATCTGGCAAAGACTTTATGTATATGATTCCATTTGCAATGTTCGAAGCAGTATTACCATCAGTTTCAATTCCAGCTGCATTGTCAATCACAGGATTATTATTACCATGAAAATCGACTAATATAGGTTTCCCTGCTGCCATATAATCGAACATCTTATTAAGGCTTAACCCGAACCTCATTATTGGGGTTTCGGAATTGTGAAGAATATTTAAATCAGCTTTGCTTGTAATATATGGCACAAATCTTTTTGGTACTTTTCCTTTTAACGACACGTTTGTAATTTTTTCATCAGTGACACGCTTCTTTAAATACTCTAACTCATCCCCATCTCCCCAAATAAGTATTCTTACTTGTGGATCTGTTATGAGTTTTGCTGCGTCTAAAATCAATCCAAGATTATTAACTTTACGGACTGCCCCAGTATATACGACCTTAAATACTGAATCATCATTCAGATCAGCATCTTGTACCGTATATGTCTCTCTATTAGTATCAAATTCTTTAATTTCAATCCCGTTATTTATAAATTCGACTTTTTCTCTAGGAATCTCCACATCCCATCCTTGCTCCACTATGTAATCGTAAGCACCTTCCATGGTGAATACTACACGATCTGCTTGTGTATAAATATTCTTCTCTATACTACGAAGAAACTTCACAATCGGATTTGAAGGCTTTAAGCCGTTATATGCGACCAAAGTCTCAGGCCAAAGATCAGCAATCTCTGCCACAGCTTTAATTCCACGTTTCTTTGCATACTTGATTCCTGCATAGCAAGAAAGAGGATCAAAGCTCGTTGCTACTATTGCGTCCGGTTTTTCTATAGTATCTAACACCCTGGGAAGCTTTCTTGCGAATTCAAGTATATTAATTACCCGCTTTGCACCGTTCCCCTGATAGTCAGAGCATCGGATAAGAATGTAAGGAATACCATCATCAATGAATTTCTTGACTTTTTCCCTGCCCTCTATAAGGTTAATATCTGAATTATGTACAGTGCTTGCTGCTATGATAGTTACATCATGGCCCATCATTATCAGATTCTTAGCAAACAAGGATGGGCGTGCCAACGGATAATACTGTGGCGGAACAGCATAATGATTTATCAACCAGATTCTCATTGTCAATATAGCCCCTATTATTTACACATTGATCTGTGAATGCTCTCCATCTTAAGCAATGCAAGAGGTATGCAAGTCGTTATGGCTGCATAATTGTAATATTTCCATCCCTCTATCATGCTGCCACCCCTTCACGGAGGTTTATTTCTCTATAATCCGGCAGGGAATTCCAACTGCTGTTGTGCCTTCTGGCACATCCCTGTTCACTAGAGTACATGCTCCAACTATCGCATTTTTCCAGATAGTCACGCCATGAGCAGTACTCCCCCCAGATGAATTTTTGCTAATAATATTTGCCCGCATTCCAACATAAGCTCCGTCCTCCACTGTAATTGGATAATGTCCCTGATTCTTGCCATGGCATGTGAAGTAGGGATTCATAGTCAGAGGAAGATCCTTCAAACCTTCCTTGTAGTGCTCATAGATGGCTTTCTTCTGAGCAATATGCTCATCCAGGTACGGGATCTGGCCCCGGATAACGCCAGCCACGATATTGGAAATTCGGTAGTTATATCCGATCTCTTCATGCTGATACCAAGGTGCTGCTTCTCGGCTCTGCGTGGACCACTTTCTTACCTTATCCGCATCTTCCTTGCTGTCAGTCAGGAACATGCCACCAGCAGAGCCGGTAATGATCTTGTTCCCATTAAAAGAAATACAATTATAATCCCCAAGGGTGCCGGTCTCAACCCACTGGCCATTCAACCTGATCTTCGCACCGAGGCTCTCCGCCGCGTCTTCCACAATCAGAGCTCCGTGTTCGCTCGCGATCTTTTTAATGGCTTCCATCTTTCCTGGGGTACCGTACAAATGGGCAACTACGATCAGTTTCGTGTCCGGATAGAGCTCGAAGGCTTTCTTCAATGCTTCTGGATCCATATTCCAGGTGTCCCGCTCGGTGTCGATGAAAATTGCTTCACCGTCCTCATAAGCAACAGGATTGATAGAAGCGTCGAAGGTGACGTCAGAGCAGAACACACGATGGCCCTGCAGAGTGCCCTGATTTGGCCTGGACTGGCCATAGAGCTTTTCGCCAGCCAGCTTGGTCGCTAGATGAAGGGCAGCGGTTCCAGCAGAGAGCCCAACCGCATATTTGCAACCTACATACTTCGAGATCTGACTTTCAATTTCATCGATGTTACGGCCTACGGTACTGACCCAGTTGGTCTGGATGGCATCGTCCACCCAGCGTTGCTCGTCTCCGTGCATCGTGGGCGAGGACAGCCAGACTCTGGATTCAAAGGGCTCCAACCCTTGAAAGCGATGATCTTCTTTAATATCAATCATGACTATTCACTCTCCTCAGAAGAAGCTAACATCTTCGCCAGTTTGTTCCTTGTGCTGCTCTGCCCAGGCTTCATAGCCCACATAGGCATTGCTGCTGGGCTTAACCAGCTCGATCTTCATACCTTCAACTCGTTTGATGTCGTATCTGTCTTTGATAGACCGAATGGCTTCTTCTCCGCTTTCGTATTCCGTTTCCTTACCGTCGATAATCAACGTCACCTTACCATCCGCCAATTCCAGCAAGCTAGAGACTGGGACACGACCGCCCAAGTTTGTAAGATATCCGGTATAATCCTGGATCTCCACGCTAGCAGCTTCACACTTTTCTCTGATTTCATTACGCTTTTCAGCGGTCAGGTTCGGATCCGCAATGAACACCGCCCGAACAGATGCCAGTGCCTTGTCAAAATCTGCTTGAATCGGAATACCATTAATCGTCTTTCCGGCACTCTTTTCATCCACGACAACCGCGGCACGGAAAGGGGTGTCCTCGAGATGGTTAATGGCCTTTCGTGCTGTTTCTCCGGCACCAATCACCATCGTAGGCACAGCAGGAGTCTTCCGGCTTGCAGCCTTTTTCTTTTCGACGAGCAGAATTCTGTATCCGAAACGGATCAGAGAAACAAAAACGAACTGAAGGAGTGCTCCGATGATGTAATACGTGATTGGCATCCTACGTATGAACAGAGCTGTTCCGACAATCTGCACAACTGACGTACACAGGTTCGCCAAAATGATCCGATTCATGTCGTTGATTCCTGCATAACGCCACATCCCACCATAAAGACGGAAAGCCGCGAAGACAGCAATGGCAAGAACCGTATAGAATGGAGTGAATTGCCAGAAAGCCGTAAGATAATAGGTCACTGTGGGCCTGAACTCGAAATTTACATAAAATCTGACCAAAAGTGCAAGAAGATATGCAGCATTAACTGCAATGATGTCTAAAAGTGCAACCCACAAATCCTTGGCAAGACTGCTCCATATTTTTTTCACTTCAATCTACATCCTCTCAGTAATCAAATATCAATGGTCAATATAATGTTTTTACTCCAGCAGCTATCAATTCCAATAAGTCTATATTCAAAGAGTTCGCTACCAGCACGAGCTTCTCGAGATTTCCAATGTTCTTCCCGTTTTCCATGCGGCTAACATCGCTTGCATCTACGTACAACCTATCTGCAAGATCTTTCTGTGTCCATCCACGCTTCACACGTTCTTCTCTGATTTTACGTCCTAACAATTCCGCTACAATCTTTTGCATATCACATTCTCCTCCTCAGGTTTAGCCTACCCAGTGGAGAAGAATATGTACATGATTATTTCTGCAAGTTGTAAAGACAGCAGACAGGCTTTATCAATACGTTTGATGCTAACTTCTTTCTATGCCCAACTGCCGCACGGACGCTAGAATTGGCGCTGCCAGATTCGACATCTTCCAGTTTACGTTCATAATGGTGCTTCCTGGGCAACCTGTCTGAAGAATTACTGCGCCACTAATAAGGGCCAAAAGCACTTGTTGTTTTGACTTGTTTGGTTTATAATTCAACCATAAGTGGCAAGAAGTCCGCAATCTGCAGGTCTAAACTCAACATTATCGAAGAATCGGACCAACAGCGCCAAAAAGTAACTCACGTTGACTGCAATGATATCCAGCAAAACAATCCACAAATCTTTAGCTACCAAGTTCCATATCTTTTTCAATGCTCTCCCCTGCCTTGCTCATATTTTTATTGTCTCGCAACCAATACATTCATGAATCCGAGAGGACAAAATATCCTGAGTTTCAACATAAACGTCTTTGTGGCGATTCAGTCCGTTCATGGCCCAGATATTGAAGTTCCTTTTCCAAGTTTGTAAAGCATGAAAACCTGAGGCTTTTACTGTCTTTCATCCCAAAAGGCATAGCTCCGCCATTCCACGCGCTTTTGCACCTGGACCACTCACTTGCTATGACTCATGATTCAATCAGCCTGCCAATCCGGTCAGTACTGCGTTCATCATGACTTTCTTCTGGTGTAAGTTCGTTCCAGAGAAGGCCATGCAATGATCTTTCTTTTGCAAGCCTTTCGTCAGTTACGACCCAATCTCATAAAACATTCGAAGTCGTTTTCAGTTTGGAATACAGAGTGCTCTGCGTTTCATCCAGACTAAGGCTCCTCACGCTTCACAATGTCATATCCAACCCAGACCGTCCGTCTGCCATGATCAAATACAAACTCGATGCAGCAGCGTTTGCGTCCTCGATCAATCTTTGTGATCACACCCTGAACATTTTCCCATAACGGATCTTCCAATCTGCACCGGTCACCCACCTGAATCAACTGTACTGTTCCGATCTGTCCGTCCAATTTATACAGCATTTCAGCAAAGGCCAGATCAGTATTCGTCAGTTCCCCCTGCCCCAAGAATCGAATGATTCCGCTAATATTGAGTTGGGGCGTTATGGGATTCTCGGTGTACAGGAACAGGTATCCGGGAAGCCAGTCGTGCGTGACATCCACACATTCTCCCCTAATCCATTTGCGCTGAATCATTTGGGGATATATGCATCGATGCCCCATGGTCTTTTCAATCAGAAGAGCAATCTCTTTGCATCGCTGTGTTTCGCAGAATATACAGTAAGCATGCATCCCGCCCACCTCCGTGCGCTCGGCAGAAGATACAATTCTCTGTTTCTTCTGTCTCAGTGAAGTCTGTCATTTCACTGAGGCACTCATCGGGCGTGCTTCATTTCTTCTGCCTCTTCCGCTGCTTCGTTGACTTCCTTCGGTGAATGATAGGTCGGCACAACGAGCTTCAGTGCCTTCTTACAGGCTGCATTGTCATAGGTTTCCGTTGCATCCCTCAGCACATTCAGCTTTGCGTCAATCTCGTTCCGGCTGAGCGGCTCATCCCGTTCCACGAAGATCATGCTGTTGTCTGTCTTGTCCAGTTCCTCTGTCTTGATCAGCAGCTCTTCATACAGCTTCTCGCCAGGTCTCAGCCCTGTCTCCACAATGCTGATATCCTTATACGGTTCAAAACCGGAAAGACGAATCATGTTTTCAGCAAGTTCCAGAATGTGAATCGGATCCCCCATGTCCAGAACATACAGTTCTCCGCGCTTTGCCATGCTGCCCGAGGTCAGCACCAGCTGTGCAGCCTCCGGAATCGTCATGAAGTACCGGATGATCCGCTTGTCAGTCAGGGTTACCGGACCGCCTGCAGCAATCTGACGCTTAAACAGTGGAATCACTGATCCATTGCTGCCCAAGACATTTCCGAAGCGTGTACAGGTAAACACCGTTTCGCTGTCTGTCCTGCTCTGAAAGATCATTTCGCACATGCGCTTGGTCGCACCCATGACATTGGTCGGATTGACCGCTTTGTCTGTGCTGACCATAATCGCGCGCTGTACATGATACTGCTCACACATGTCGGCCACATTCAGTGAGCCGAACACATTGTTCTTCACACATTCGCAGACACTGTCCTGCATCAGCGGCACGTGCTTGTGGGCTGCCGCATGGATCACGATCTCAGGTCTTACAGCATCAAAGGCTCTGGAAAGCAGTTCCCTGTCGCAGATGTTCGCAATGATCACCTGCAGATTCAGCCGTCCGCCATAATTGATGCGCAGTTCCTGCTGAATGTCATACACGCCGTTTTCATAGACATCCAGAAGCACCAGCTTCTTAGGCTGCATTTTGGCAATCTGGCGTGCAATCTCACTGCCAATGCTGCCTCCGCCTCCTGTGATCAGAACGACTTTGTCCTTATACTTGGAAATCGTCTGCTCGGTCAGGAAGTTTCTCGCCTTTCTGAAAAGCAGTTCCTCGATATCAAAATCACGCAGCTGTCTGCGTCCGCCGCCGTCCGCGCTCTGGGTGACCGGGAAGTCATACACCTTAATCTTGCATCCTGTCGACTTGTACCGTTCATAGAGTTCCTTGCGTCGCTCAGGACTTGTATCCGGAAGGGCCAGGACAATTTCCTGAATGTGCAGCCTCATAAAGACGCTGTCATCCACTTCAACCTCATCCAGAACCGGAATCCCATTGATGTTTCTGCCAATTTTTTCCCTGTCGATATCAATAAAGCATTTCGGCTGATAATACGATTTCGGGTTGCTGCAGAGTTCATCTGCCAGAAGGACACCGACACGGCCTGCGCCGACAATGGCAATATTGATCTTCCTCTCCGGCTCTTTTTCTCTTGAGCTGGTCTTGATAATATCTGCATCAATATGCTCACCGGTCAGAAGCCTTGTGAAAGGACGAAACAGATTAAAGACTCTTGAATACCTGCTCTGATAATCGTACATGTACTGATACACCATGCGTATGGCAATCGTCAGGAGCAGGTTGGTTGAAAAGAGTGATACCACACGGACAAACGCCATGCTTTCCATTGGAAGAATCGTGGAAATCATCCAGAATGCGATACCAGAGAGCGTATCCAGCAGCATCAGCAGGATATACGCCCTGTTGGTTCCGTATCGCCAGACCTGCTTGTACATTCCCCCAAGCCAGCGCCCCAGGAAGACACAGGCGCAGCACAGCAGGATATTCAGGGCAACCCCAAGGGGTGACATTCTGATCTGCGTACTCGGTGACAGAATCAGAAAATATGAGCATACGCCCAACAATATCAAAGCGTCATACATGATCAGGATCCACATTCTCCTGCCGTGTTTCCTGTTCTTGATCGGTTCCATGTTCAACGTTCCCTTCCCCATGATCCCAAGGATCATCTGTTATCTATCAATAGCAGTTCACATTTCGTGTTCAATTATTAGTTTATTTGCAGCTCCATGAAACAGTGATGCAAGGCATTGAACACCTTCAAATTCCATAGTCAGTGAAAGTTGATAGTCCTCTTTGTGATATCACCTGCAAACTGTTTCTTTCTGGCCAGAATGTTCCTTAAAAACATCTGGTCTTTCCACATTTCAGGAAGATTACCTGGCTGTGCGTTTCTCAATCTTCCAGGAATTCCATTGTTTGTACTGGTGTTTTTAATCAGCAAGCCAATGGAAACCCAGAAGCTCCTGCCCTTCATTTCCTGGAGACTCCTGGCAAGGAATCGTTCCTTTGGATGTTTTTTGAAGTACGCAAAAAAGCCTCGCACCACCCGAAGCAAAAAATAAAGGCAGATCATTTGAGTTCCTGCCACAACCGTTGCAATGAAAACAGTTGGTCTTCATTGTTTATCGTCTTTATGCTCTGTTCAATCGGAGGCATAAAGACATTTCATATTATAATGTGGAAACTTCTTTCTGTCTACCTTCTGTTTCGTTTTTTTGTTGGCATTTCAGCACTTTCTGCCCGTTTTCAGTCTGCTTTTTGCCCGTTCGATGATACCCCCCTTCGGGATATAGAATAGTTCCAATACGTTCTCTATGCACGCATTATTGCGTTCATTCTATCTTCTTTCACCATCTTCAATCTGAGCAACCAGGTGCCTGCATTTTCAAAAGCACAAAAAAAACAGAAGATGCCGATCACCTTCTGCCCATTCAATCTATTCTCTTCTTTCTGCACCTTCAGCTTCGGGCTTCGAATCAGCTCACCCTCATTTTGGGTACAAAAATACCACGCCGCTCAGACCGGGCAACCCCGCAGCACATCCGACCTGCCGCTTAATGCTGCTGCCTTCCGGCCCTGACATGATTCACAGAGGTGAATCGCACGAGACCCGGACTTCATCGCGGAATGGCAGGAATTAGTATACTCGATGCATTCCCAAAAAGCAATATGATTTTTCAATCAAATGGCACTGCTCGCATGTTATTCAAGGGGCACACAAGCCAAAAACACAGCCAACTTTCAAGCTTTCGCTTATATAAACCGGTATTTCAGTTTTTTCTCACTTATGAAATGCGTTTCATGCTGAAATGTATTCACCTGCATGATGCGCATCACTTCTTTTTTTCGCTTGCCACCTTGTTGTAGGTACAGACTATTTTTTCTTTGTTACGCCTCTCCCGCCCATTTCCATGTCCTATATACAATTCATCAATCTGTTTCTCAATATCATGTGTCAATTTTGCCAATGGACGCTGTCCCCATTTTTCAGGAGACGAATCCATCAGAAACAGCATTCTTTTCACATCCTCCCTTGAACCAAACAAATCGGGAAACTGTTTCTTAATGTCGTCAAGGAGATCGTCGGTAAATACATATCGCTGGTAAAACAAATCGGCAACATAATCTTTATGCGCCTGGTAAAGATCCCGAAGCGCAAGTGTCCGAATCGATGCATCTGCCCTTTTGGAAAGCGATTCATCCTTACAGCTTTCCTGCCTTTCCAATACCAGATCAAATTTGTATTTTGCTTCTTTTGTGCCCGTAAGCAGAGAGATAATATCATCTTTATGATTCTTCGCCCGAAAAACATAATCATCTCCCATTTCCTCATCATAAGGATAGAGGAGATCTTCATCTCGATCGTGTTTCAGCAGATTGCACACATTGCAGCAGGGAATCAAATTATTAATAGAGAGCGCAAGATATGGGTAATCTGCCTTGTTCCTGAAATGATCCAGTTGTGGCCGAACACGCCTCTCGCCATCTGGGACAGTGGTAATAAACTGTCGGTTACAATAAGGGCACACATTGACTTCCATCATGGCAACCAGCTGATAGAGGTTTCTTTTTCCATTTTTCCGAGTCCAACTGTCATAACAAAACACATAGTCATACAGTTGTTTCGCCGCGTCACTATTTCCTTTATCTTCCAGTCTATACCTGTCAGGGATTATCCCTTCTTTCAGAAAAACCGTAAGCAGTTCACGAAGAGACGTCCGATTCACAGCCCCTGTATTGTCATCTTCCATTCCGTTGTAAAGATCCTGATAAAGAGTGACCGAATAGTTTTTTACCAGTTCTCGAGCCAGTTTCGCATCACAGCATCGTTGTTCCTCTGGTGTAGTTCCGTCCGGTATGCCATTGTCTTCCAGCAATTGCAGATATCGTTTTGTCCTTTTCCTGGCTTTATATCCCAGTGAATCCTCCGCGATTTTCACGCCATCAAGGACATCCTCCGTAAGGAAAGGAACCACATCTGCAACCAGATTCAGATAGTACGTCAGAATATCATTCCCATTCTCACGTCTGAAGTATGGTGCAATCCTGATCAATCCAACGCATCCTCCTCCGCTAGAGTTTTCATTAAGCGCTGACGTTCCTCTTTTGACAGCTGTTGAAGTTCATACCGCAGCCTGTCCAGTTCCTCTTGCGGAGCTGTTTTTGCATTCAGGTTTGCTTCTGTTTCCCGATAGAGCTGTTCCAGTCCCGCCCGAAGGACCCCCGGTGCTACAATCTCTATCAGCTGATGAATATGTTTCAGCTCTTCTTGAACCATTTTGAAATCCTGTTCCTCTGTGAGCGGATGATCCTGCAAACTCATCAGACGCTCTGCCATGCCATTAATCTTATTGGCAGCAAAAGCACCTACCGTTCCATGATTCAGGAAGAAGTTTTCCTTAAGAATGGTATGAATATTCTGCCCAAATGTCTCCCCGGAGATTCTGGCAGCACTATTCGAAACAGCGCGATCTTCGCCACCATATAAATACGTTATATTCTCACTTGGGATGTCTCCGAGAATCAAAGGAGAATGGGTTGAGAGGATCATCTGGATATCTTTTATAGAGGATGCAGGATAGATTTGCGGAATGAATGCTGAAAGCGTGTCAACAAGGCATCGCTGCCATTCCGGATGCAGCGTCAGATCTGCTTCATCCATAAGCAGCAATACTGTCTCACATTTCGTACGCTCCTGATCCTCTCCCTTCTGTGCATTGATATTATAGATTTTATGGGGATCCTGCCCTCTGCCATGATCTTCAGGAGCATAGATATCATAGAGGTTTGAAAAAATGCGCAGCATATTCTCTTCACCGCTGCTTAACCCCCAGTCAAAATCAATGGTATATCCAGCTTGGCAGATTTGCTGGTATTTTTGAATGAACACAGTGAAATCTTTAAAGACGGAAGAATTCTCATCCAGGTCTTCCAGAGAAAGCTCAAGAGTGTCATTTTCTTTTACCACAAAGTGAGAAAACAGTTCATTCTTTTTTCTGAATAAAAACTCAATGTATTTCTGACTTGCATTTTTCAACTCATATTCATATCCATTATTTCTTTCCACAAAAGCCCTGTTCCAAACATAAATCCTTCCATCCATTAATCCACAGGCCAGTTCTCCATCGGGGAGGACTTCCAGACAGGTGACTTTAGAATCGAGATCAATTATATTTTGACATTGGTCATTTTGACTATTCCATATCCGAATCGTCCCGTCATCCGAACCGCTTGCCAGCAGATCATCGGACAATTGCGCAATGCAGGTTACACGATCTTCATGTCCACGCATCACCGTGCTGGCACCTGTTTCAGAATTCCATATTCGAAGGGTGGCATCGTCTGATGCGCTCACAATCTGTCCTTGCTCCATAATCATGATGCAGTTGATGGCTCCGGTATGTCCCCTCATTTCTTTGACTGGCGTTTTCGTGGAAAGATCCCAGATTCTGAGCAGGGCATCTGCCCCTCCGCTCACCACATGACCATCCGGCAATTCAGCAATACAATTGATCACCCCTTGATGTCCTTCCATAACGGTTATACATACTCCGGATTCGGGAGACCATACACGAAGTGTCGCATCTTCAGAGCCGCTGACAATGCGCCCATCTGAAAGAACCTGTAAACATGTCACTGGGCCGGCATGGCCCGTCAATTTCACGCTTTCCTCTGTAAACATGTTCCTGGCTCGGTCATAATTCCAGACACGCAGCGTATGATCATCTGACGCGCTGACCAGCTGATCTGTATGTGTAGTGGCTGCACAGGTCACTTTTCCTTCATGTCCGATTAATTGTTGTATGCATCTTTTGTTGCGATGATGATCATCTGCATCATTTTGCCAAACCCGAAGAGAAGCATCAGCATATCCGCAAACCAAGTCTCCATTGGCCAAAATCGAAATGCATGTCACCGCGGCCTGTTTTTCCGTCTCGAAAAAAACACTGGACTCTGAACTGATAGCCCATAGTCGAAGCTCACCATTGCCTGAACCACTCACGATTTTTTTACGTGAAAACACGGTCATGCATGTAACCCCTGCCGTGTGCTGAGTAAACACTCGCTTTGCGTTTTCGATGATGTAGCGCCGATAGAGGTCCTGGATCAGATTCTTCTGGCCGTTTTTCGTCTTGAGCAAAACCCACGATTCTTTGCGTTGTTGAAATACCGCTAAAAAAGGGTCTGTCCTATTCCGTGTCATGAAATCTTTTTTTAAGTATCCGGTATATGCATCGACACATAGCATGCCCAGATAGTTCGGAATCTCTTCCGCAGATCTTACCCATAGTTGAACAAAGTCAACAAGTGCAAACAGATGCTGCTCATATGAGTTGATGGATTGAAATCCCCGTAACCGCATTCTGATTGCCCGAGGGACAACCAGTCCAGTCACCCTCTGATTGATCTTGCGCCACGTTTCCGTCTGTCTGGAATTAAAAACAAATCTTACCTGCTTATACACCTCATTCGGGAAATAGCCCGTCAGGTTCGTCCCCATAGCAGCGCCTGTTGACGCATCATAAATAAAGCTATCCCGCCAATGTCCGTCCTGATCCCCTTTATGCTGTTCATAATCAAATTGACTCAGTGCATTGGTGAAATATATAACTTTTGTTGTCAGTAGAAGCGAGGTAATCCGTTTCCAGTTTTCATCATAGGCAATGATCGCATTCTTCCAGCGTCTACATTGAAACACCACTGTTTTTTCCTCTGAGAAACCAGCCAGTTTCGTTTTTCCGCTCAACTCATATCCAGGCGGTGAACAATCCAGCAGATGCGTTATGCCCTTTTCTTCCATAACGACCAGAAACCGATTGCGGAACGCACCCCGAACCAGCGATTCGCCGAGTTTCTTCTGCACCGGAGTGATCGCAGCAGAATACAGGGCCTCCAGCAAATCCATCATGCAATGAATCGCAGTCGTCTTCCCTGAGCCATTCCTTCCTGCGATGACATTGATGTTATAGATATTGCGATACTCGTCTTCCAGATTCGCTTCGGTCCAGAAATTCGCAGGCAGCGGGGCTTTCCGTTTTTTCCGAGAGAGCACATTGTTGATCTTATCATATTCAAATATATCATCAGCAGATAGATTGACTTCGATCTGTTCCAAGCCACGATATCTTTTTTCTTTGCCGTTTTCATCCAAAAACAGGATATAGCAATACAACAGATGCATGTACTTCTCCACCGATCTTCGTTTATTTTCCGCTGACTTCTTTCCGGATATCGTTCAGCGCTTGCTTGTAAAAAACTTCATAAGTTCCCCCGTTGCTGCCAATCTCAACATCCATCGTTCTGACATCAACCCCGGCATCCTGAAGGGCATACTGCTTATGAATACTATCGTTCTTTTTAGGTTCATAGAAGACAATCTTTCCGCATCCGGATTTTTCCCTGAGCCGGCGTCCAAGCAGCCACCACAGATCAAATTCCGAGAAATCAAAACTGAGTCCCAGAATATACACGTCTCCCATCAAGAAATAGTCCACCCACGATTTGAATTCAAGTTCCGTTCTCTTTGTCTCATATGTGCCACCTCGTTCCCTGTTGTAAGTCAATAGTTCACGAACCAGTCTTGCATACTCATCATGAGAAAGAATGATGGAACTCGGGCGCCGCAGCTCTCCATGAATATGCCAGATTTCCTGACCGCTTCCAGGCAGTCGGTTATAAGTTTGAAGCAGTATCCTCCCGTCTCTATTTTTTTCCGTCACATAGGCATAGTTTCTTTTCCCTGCCTCTTTAAGTGATGGATACCTGGGGTACAGCGCAGCTTCCAGTTCATATGTGTAATTCGTCGTTAAAATGGCATCGAAAGGAATGGACAGAAGCTCTTTCAGTTTCTGATTCTCGGGATATTGAATATCTTTCAGCACATCGACATATCT
>R21__coassemble_1562_pt1 | contig 15141 bp, 12 predicted proteins | sample R21__metabat2_high_PE_034 | metagenome-assembled genome bin R21 | reverse complement strand
ATTGGAAAATATGCTGTGTATTTCGGCTTGCCGGATGATCTGGTTATAACTCAGGATCAAGCTTGGGTGATTGCTTATCAGGCGCTGATCGAACAAGGCACGGTAGAGAAAGAGGAGTTATTATATTATTTTCCGCAGTGCTTCTACGTTGTTTATGACACAGAGCATACCGTTTGGTTTTTCTCTTTTGTGTCTTGGGATGGACAAATCAGACCTATATTGACAGTAGGAGTTTTTGCTGCAGATGGAAGTATTTTTGGTATAAAATGTTCAAAGGCAGATGGTTAACAGGAACACAGCTATGATCATCGCTGCGCTGGTTGACAGGATCGAGATCGGCGAGAACTACAAAGTCCACATTCAGTTCAAGGTTTCTGCTGAGCAGTTCATCCGGCAGACAGCCTGAAAGGCTGGAAAGCAAGCGGGAATTGAGTTTTCCCGCTTTTTTTGTGGACATAAATCTTCTGATATGGTACTTTACAGAGAACGCTTAGTTTTTCAAGAAAATAAGGGCGAAAAATTTTTTCCTATTCGATATTTTCCCTTCAGGGTACGTCTATATATGTGAAAACCCTTTGAGAGGAGGTGCGTCCCATGGAAGCTGTCAAGGATCCGGACAGCAGACGGGATCAAACCATTGAGAGACTGATTACACAACACCAGACGTCACTGCTTCGCCTGTGCTATGTGCAGCTGCAGGATCAAGCGCTGGCAGAAGACGCTGTACAGGAAACATTTCTAAAGGCATACAAAGGATTTGACTCGTTTCGTGGCGACAGCAGTGAAAAAACCTGGCTGACCAGAATTGCGGTCAATACCTGCCGGGATTTTCAGCGTGGGGGTTGGTTCAAACACACAGATCGCCGGGTGACACCTGATATGCTTCCGGTTGGGACAGTACAACCGGATACAGAAGATCTGGACTTGTCGCTGGCTGTGATGAAACTACCACGGAAGATGCGGGAAGCAATATTGCTTTATTACTATCAGGACATGAGCACGGAGGAGATTGCTGAGACGCTGGGCATTGCCCAGTCATCAGTATCCAACCGATTACGACGAGGCCGGGAAAAGCTTCGGAAATTGCTGGAAGGGAGGGATCAGGATGCGTGAGGATCTGAACAGAGCTAAAATGCACAAGGCAATTGATTCTACGCTGTCCGGACTGAACGGTGATCCCTGGCTGTTTCAGCGTGTCTCCGCCCGTGCTGCGGAAGGAGAAACAAAAGTGAAGAAAAAACTGTCAACCGGACTGGTTCTGGTGATTGTGTTGATGTTGATTGCGGCGGTTGCTTTGGCGGTAACGCTGCTGACCCATCAGGAGGTTGTTGAACAGGTTGCTGTTCCGCTGGCAGTTGACAATGACACCGGTGTTGGAGTGAATAATACATACAATGCGGAAGAATTGGCAGAATTAGTGCGTAACCTGAATGAAAACGGGATCACCTTGGAGGAAAACAACCGGATTATGCAGTCTCTGCAAAACGGTCAGGGATATTATGAAGAAGAAACAATCATGGAAATCTGCCGTCAGGCTTTTGGTGGCAACTATTATACCTGGACGCTGGAACAACAGGACTGGTATGAGGACCTGATGGTCAAAATCGGCTTCCATGAAACATATCAGACCCGAATGCCGGGAGAAGGCAATATGAAATATGAGGATGCAGAAGCCTTCGCGTTCCGGAAAATCCGGGAAACATACGGACAGGATTTGCTGCTGGAAGATCGGAGCATATGGCAGCTAAGCCGCCAATTCTATGTGGAAAATCCTGACGATCCCGCCAGCGCCGGGTGGAGCTTCTCACTGGAACCAAAGGATATAGATCACGGGCAGTACTATGTCCGTTTCAGTGATAATGATCCTGAAGGGTCGGTTTCTGTCGGTGCAGATATCTATGACTGGTCTCAACCCTATACCGGGGAGGAGCTTCTGAGTCATTTCAATGCTGTCTATACATGGAACCATGGCCAGTGGCCGCAGGAAGCCTGGCAGAGACTGCATGAAATGCTGCAAGGCGCAGAGATTGAACCGACAAGCCGGGAAGCACAGGCACTCAAAGCATTCCGGATTACAGAATACCCCGTTCCCGGTGAAAAGGACATTTCCAGGGAGATTGCGATTCAAAAAGCAAAAGAAGCCATCCAGGACACACGGGCCGCGCTGGACGGAGCGGTATTGACGGACTATGAGGGAAAACGAATCTGGATGGTTTCGTTTGTGATCAATCCTTCAAGTGAAGGAACAGCTGATGAGACTGCGGGGCTCTTTGCGGTATCCGTAGACAGCGCAACCGGTACATTACTGGAATCCAGAAAACAGGGCATGGATGATTCAATCGCATTCGCATATGTTCCTTTGGATGCTTATGAAAAAGCATGGGAAGGGATTCTTCGCCGGAGCGAAATCATCCAATTAGCCGTTAACGCCATCAGAGAAAAATATCCTGATCTGGATTTGATGGATGAAGAAAAATACGAGATAAGAGCTGAAGGCTATAAGAAATGGAATGTGACATTCAAAGCAAAAGATATCCATCTGGGCAATGTGAGCGCTGTTGTATCGATGGATGGCATTGTTGGTGAAATCAACGCAGATACCGAAATACTGAACGGGGATAATCTATGGAAACGGTATGGTCAGGCAAATGGATACTTCGGTCAGTGGGAGCAGTCTGTCTGGGTCCGGCTGGAAGAGGACATGTCCGGGCTGGAACCATTGCAAATTGGAGGACGACTGCTGAAAGCTACCCATTACCCGGAAGAATCCTCTGTGAAGATCCAACACAGGCGGGCACAGGAGCTTGGAATGCAGGCAACCGGAAAGCGTACGGCTGAAGTGAACACCTGTGTGTTGGTTGATGCGCAGCCTCATCCGGTCTGGATTATGCGAATCCTGACTGATGAACCGGATGAGCCGGTCGTAGGGATTGATGCTGAAACCGGGGATGTCGTCTTTACAGAACAGTTCAAAACTGATTACACTCCCCAATATGTATTGTATTCCATGCCGGAAACCTGGCGAAAGATGGAACTGGAGAAGCTCGGTGCTCCCTATATGGCAAAGGTGGCCATCACGCATAAGTTCGGGGATATGTGGCTGGATGAACCGGAGCTGGATGTGGATAACACTGAAAACTGGGAACTGCAGCAGGATAGGCTTGTGATTCGCTACATTGGACGCTGGAATGGCATGAAGAGCTACGAAGTGGAGTTGGATCAGAACGGATTTGTTCTTCGCTGTGAGGAAAGTAATACCGCCTCCATGGAGGAGAAACCGGAAGAAACAAACGGTGAAACATATATACCGGTTCCTACGCCGACGCCGCTTCCGGATGGAAAGCCCTGGTTCTGGGGAATGGATTTCGCACCGCAGGAATTTTGGGATCAGCTGGATAAGCTTTTCTTCACGCATGTAATGACGATGGACGATTATCCGGCTATGGAGAAAGACTGGCTTGAAGCTTTCGGAGAGTCTGAATTCTGGCCGCAGGAGTACCAGATTGTTCGTTATCTTTACTATGCGACAGAAGAGCAATTGAAGCAGCCCGACCTTCAGTATCCGGTATTCCCGGATCGGGACAGGAAATCACAGAAGGAAATCTGCGAGATCGCTCTCAATGCTTTCCATGAGATCGCAGATGTGGAAATGGGCAAAGAGTGGGTTGACAGTACAAAAGTCGGCAGTGCTTTGTTGAACGATGGGATAAACCCTGATACGGGGAAAAAATACGGAAAGCATGTGTGGTGGATCAATTTCAATGTCTGGGAAGAAGAATTCAGTTCCTGGATTCCGAAGGGATACGCAATCCTGGATGAAGATGGTAATGTGCTCATAGTCAGACTCGAGTTATCTGGAAACGGATGAATGACATCGTCAACCACAAACCCTGAGTTTTCCAATGTAATCGTGTTGAATGATTCATCTTTCTTGTCCGGCTATGACATCCATAGCCGGATTTTTCCAGGAAATGAAATATTTCTTTCCGCTCAACAGTCTGTATTAGCGAAGGGGGTGAAAGCACATGAGCAATGTCAAGGGCCCTGACGATGCTCAAAACCTGAATTTCGAAGAAGTGGTGGCGCAGTATCAGGGATCTGTATTGCGGATGTGTTTCCTCTACCTGTGCGACAAGACGCTGGCTGAGGACGCTGTGCAGGAAACGTTTGTAAAGGTATACAGGGGATTGAATGGTTTTCACGGCCAGAGCAACATCAAGACCTGGATCATGAAAATTGCCATTCATACCTGCTACGATATGAATCATTCCGGATGGTTCCGGCATTTTGACCGTCGGATCACACCGGAAATGTTGCCTGAAGCGGCAGTCCCGTTTGAGGAAAGAGATGAGGAACTGATCACAGCCGTCATGCGGCTCCCGATCAAACTGCGCGAAGTGATTCTGCTGTTTTACTATCAGGGATTCAGCATACAGGAAATCATGGATTCGCTGGGCGTGTCCCAGTCAACCGTCACAGGACGGCTGAAACGGGGAAGAGACAAACTTCGCGGATTACTGGAAAGGAGGGATTCCGATGCGTGAAGCTGAAGAAAGAGAGATCTTCCAGAATGCTGTGGGTCGGCGCCTTTCCGGTCTGCAGGAGAATCCTTTCCTGGCTCAGCGGATCATGAACGCTGAGAAGGGAGAAATCAAAGTGAAAAAGAAACTAACGCTGAGCATGGTCTTGGTCATTGTACTGCTGCTGATTGCGGTAACGGCACTGGCCGTTGCGCTGCTGTCACCGAAAGAAATTGTGGAACAGGTTGCTGTACCGGTGGCACAGAACAATGACCAGGAGAATTATACCTATGAAGAACTGGCGGATTTGATCCGGACGTTGAATGAAAACGGCATAACACTGGACGAAGGTTCCAAAATGATGAAGGCGTTTCAGGCCAGACACGGTTACTGGGAAGCAGATACAATAAAGGAAATTTGCCTTGCGGCGTTTGGTGATGATTCATGGACACCGGAGCAACGCTACTGGTATGGAGAAATGATGGTCGCTATCGGTGCCTGGAATCATAATGCATATTTTTTGCCGAAAGAAGATGAGCTGCAGGAGAAAGAAGCACGAATCCTTGCTGTTCAAGTTTTGAAGAATACATATAATGTGGATCTGCCGTCAGAAAGTAACGACTCATGGACAGTCACCTCCGCTCTTGGAGAGGAAAGCGAAACAGGTATACCGTCGTGGTTTGTTACCTTCATCCCAAATTCCGATGATTATGAACTGCATGGGTACACTATAACCTTCGACCTACACGGAGAAAACGCGCAACCGGATCGTCTTGTGAAAATAAACGAAGAAATGGATGAGTCTACCGTTGAAAAATATAAAGAAATACAGGCCAATTTTGAAAAGGAAAAACAGGTAACGTCTGAATATGGCGAAGTAATGCACTTCTGGCCGGATGAAGTTAAGGAAGAGGTATATGGCGGACTATACGGCTTACCCTATGCAATACCGGACCAGGACGAATATGCAGTTGCACTGGAAGATGCGAAAAGATTTATCACCGAAAAATATGGGGCAGACGCATTGGATAAATTGGGTGACTACAAGGTTGGATATCTATTCCAGAAACTGGATGATGAAGAAGATGTTGAAACAAAAGCAACACAGCTGATGTGGGATATTATGTTCACAACAGACCCGGAATTCCTGTCAGACGGCTACAGGGTACAGTTCCAGAGAGTTATCGAACATGAAACCGGTGAAGAAAAGATCTATGATGTGATTGTTGAACATGCTAATTTGGGAAGCGGGTAAGACAACAGGAACAGGTATCATCTTTGATCCATCCCTCAATGTCTACCGCGTTGTCGGCGAAGCTGTCGGAAACGCCTTTAAGGATGGGCTCAAACTAAAATAAAAAAAGAAGCGCTCGCGCCGTAGTCATCGTACCGGTCACGAGCGTTTCTCTTTCTGTTATACAGTTTCTTGCTGTCAACGGTCTTGGTAACAGGGCTGAAGTCCCATGTGATCCTCCGCTGACGGTTCAGTTCCTTCTGAGCCTTCTTGCTCAGCTTGACCTTCGGGACGAATCTGGCCATGATGATCATCTCCTTTCCCATGGCGTATTTGAAGTATACCATGGCCGGAAATGGCAAACAAGGACGTGATCAGAAAAATAGAGGCACCTATTGCCCCACAGTCGCTTAACGGTGGCCTTGTTTTCGCGAGAAGCCGGTTGCTCGAGGAAACGGGCGACTTGATCGACGGGGCGGCACGTGGCCGATTTCTGGCCGAATTCGAAACAGCTCGGCTTGGAACGGTTGATGTGAACGAGTTGCCCGCTGAGGGTACGCACTTTTTTGGCATTTACGTACCCCATTTGCGTACCGGTACGCACTGATTTTTGCGTACCCTCTGCGTACCCCTCGTGCGTACCCTTAGGGGTACGCAAAAGGGTACGCAAAAAAATCCGGCAAGCGTTGATCTTGAACGCCTACCGGATTTTTCAGTGGTGACAGTTGGACTCGAACCAACGACCCCTTCGATGTGAACGAAGTGCTCTACCGACTGAGCCATGCCACCTTACCGTTTGATGTTCCGACCACATTGGACTACCAACTGAGCCAACAGCCCACACAGTGACAGGCTTTTTCCTGACAGCGGCCATGATAGCACAAGTCCGGGAACCTGTCAAGCTGAAAATTCAAAGAGCTGCACAAAAGAAACCGGAAAATGAAAGGGGAATCCGGTGGAAAATGGCTGCAGACGCAGATTACACCTGCGTTTTGACATGCTGAAATTCCACCAGGTATCCGTCCGGGTCAAGCACAAAAAAGGAAAAGACCGGAAAACGCGGATGCCAGGCAGGGTCTTTGTAAATGGAAACATTGTCTTTCAGGACTTCATACCGGGCAAGGACATCGTCCGGATTCTTCATGTTGATCGACAGGCATACGCCCTGCGGCCCGGAAAGAAGCGGGCGGCCATCGCTGTACTGACAGAATCCCCAGTATCCATATCCTGTATCAAAGATGAAAAGGGAATCGCCCTGCTTCTGGATCACAGGCAGTCCGAGCACATCACGATAAAAATGGACCGTCCCCGTGATATCGGAGCACGGAAGAAAGACGACGGAGCTTGGTGTCCTCATGGGCAATCTCTCTTCAGAATGGTTTTTATCTTCAGTCTGTGTCATGGGCAGCTTCCTCTCACTTTCCCGGAATCAAGCCGGATGCCGGCTTGGATGAGACACGGCATCCGGATCAATGTGCTTTGTTTCAGCATACGCTGAGTGGACTCAGGCGATAGAGTGCACAGCCATGCGCGGGATGCCGCGCATGATGTGCAGACTGAATTTCAGTCCGAGACTGTGGATATAATCCGCAAGAGGGCGGAACCCCTTTCCGCCCTTGGATGAGGGAAAGCGGTTTTCAGCCGGGATCAGGCGCCCGTATTCATCCATGCACAGATCGGCAAACGGATGATAGATGGAGCCGTCAGCCCCGGGCTTATACCACTGGATATCGACGACAACATATTCCCAGCCGAACGGCTTGAGAAGACGGGCGATGGTATCCGCGGCGGCGCGGACTTCGTCCTCGCGGACGGAAGCACCGTAACAGTCCCAGCTGTTCCAGCCCATGGGCGGGCGTTGACAGGCTGCGAGCATGCGGGGTTCCTTCTCTTGCTTTTGTTCAATTGAGATTCAGGGGGCTGAAGGGAATTTCCTGTGCCCAGGCGAGGAACGGATCACCCGTTTCCCGGATGGAGGAAGCAATGGTCTGCGCATCCATGACAAGATCCACCGTGCAGGTGCCCGAGGCCGTGCGGACTGTCAGCGGGCGGCTGAAATCCATCAGGAACGGGTTGGCCAGAATACTGATCTCTCCATTGAGGCTGTCTGACCCCTCCAGGGTGACGGTGTTGCTCTCGCGGTCGTAGGCGGCGTGCACAACGCCCCTGTTGACGGAAAAGTCAGCCTTCAGCCAGTAAAACGCGGTATTCTTCCGCCCGGAAGCCCGGGTGGACAGGTCCCAGACCACCTGGTCCGGGGCAGGATTGCGCACAAAAGAGGAGACATAATCCACTGCACTGGCATTGACATCCTGTGTAACACTCAATCCGAACTCTCCACGGACCGTTTCAAGGAGCTGTGCGTTAAATGCTTCATCATTGCCGGCATAGGAAAGGGAAGAGACATCATCCGGATTGCCATGGTCTGTATAGATCTCCATCAACCGGTCCAGCCAGTTTTCTCTGACGGCTCTCCGGGCAAATGCGGCCGGATCGGTGAGCACAGTGGAAGCCCCCGGCTCATCGGTGAAATCGTTGACAAAATGGCCATTGGGCACGTGGACCAGTACGCGGTGCGGGTATCCGAATCCGTACTGTTCATGATATCCGTTCAATGTATCCTCAAACTCGGCTCCGCGCACAGAGCGCATGGCATCTTCCGAATAATAATCACGGATGCCGACCTGAATGAGGAAGGGCAGGCTGGATGTGTTCAGGAGACTGACCGAGTTTGGATGGCCGGAGGACATATTCACGCCGGCAAAGCGGTCAGCCATGCGCGGAGCAATGGCGTACACGCCGTCTCCGCCTGCGGAATACCCCATCAGGTAGACCCGGTTCGGGTCCGCGTGATGGAAGAAAATCATGTCTTCAATCAGGCGGTCATACATCCGGTAGGAATCTTCGAGAAAATGGGTGTTCCAGACATCCTCCATGCCTCTTGTGGCGACATAGATGCCGTCGCGGATTTCATCGGTGTAATACTCCTGCATGGAGACCCACTGCTGGTTATTATCCTCTTCAGGGGCGCCTCCGCCGCCGTGAAGTGCAATATAAAGGGGATACAGCCCGTTCTCATCTGCATTTCCGTAGACCTGCATCATATACTGCATTTTACGGCCGTCAAGGGAAATGGTGCAAACGTCCATATCGACATCGACCGTCCCGAAACCGTAGTATTCGGGCATACGGACCGGCGTCTGTCGGGGTGTGACTTCCTCCATCCGCACAGGATCCGCGGTCACTTCGGACCGGTACGCATCATAGGCGGTAAGAACGGCATCCTGCACTTTTTCGGAAGTGCTGGGGGCATCCTGCGCGAAGGCAGGAAGGCTCAGGCACGCGCTGAGAAGGCATGCGAGGGCCAGGGAGACTGCTCGAAGCAGTCCATGTTTACGTTTCATCATGTGATACTCCTTTGGTTTATCGTAATTCAAAATCACTCCTCTGGTAACAGTACAGGATCATGATGTCTTCAGACTGTACCACTCTTTGATACGCACAGGTTTGTCCGCGGGCATCCGTTATGGGTCTGCGGAGCCTGGAGCAAGGGTCTGTCCGTGATGCACAGAGAGGAGGAAAAGTGATACGGAATACGGAAAGGAGTATCCATCATTCGGAGAACAAAGCAGGATGCAAGGCCTTGGGCGCATGGAGGTGAAGCGGCGGGCGGATGGATGTTTCTGCCCCATGGGACCTTTTGTTAAGGGGTAATATAGGTGAGTCCCAGGTCAAACATTTTCTGGTGGATCTTCTGGGCTTCCTTGGTATAAAGCTGCCAGTACGGTTCCGGGTTTTGCGGATCAAACACTCTGACGAGACCATGAAAATCAAACGTATATACGGTACCGGACGCACCCAGACCATACAGAACCCCTGTGCCGAAACGCAGCGCAATGAGCGGTTCACACACAGACCGGTCAGTGAACAGGCAGTGGAGGGAATCGGTGCTCCAGACACGAACCCGGCCATTGGGATAACCATAGGCTGCAAACCGTCCATCCTCTGAAACGGCAACAGATGTGGTGGAACGAAGACCGGACTCGGCGCTGAGGGCGAGACGGTGGACAGCGCCGGAGGGAAGGGTGACTCTCCGACAGCCGGAGATCGTATTTCCTCCGCGGCAGGCGGCAAAGACCAGCTGCAGATCCTGAGCGACAGCCATCTGTTTTGGAGCCAGTCCGGGAATGGTAAGATCCGCCCATCCACTGGCCTGCTGAAGGTTTGCATCAAACAGCGCAACCCTGCCGGTGGTGTCGGACACGACGGCCTGGTCCCCGCAGGCTGCGACCGACCAGAAGGGCGTCCCGGACGCGGCTTCGTCCATGCGTCCTGTGGTGAGATCCAAGCGGACAAGGGCATCAAAGGATACGGCCCAGACGATATCACGTGAAGAGACTGAGAGGCTGTGAAGGGCACGGGCAGAAGGCACGTCACGGAGAACGTCCCCGCCTGGAAGCGCGATCACAACAAGATGGGTGTTTCCCTCATCATCCAGGCACAGGACACCGGCCCGGGTTTCATCCGGGAAGACGGCAAAGTCGGTGCTTTCAGCATAGGGCAGGGGGACGATCTGCTGCTTTGCTCCGTGAAGCATGACCAGGCTTTCGCCGTCCAGACAGGCAGCGCGTCCGTCTGAAAGCAGCTGACCCTGCTCCAGATGCAGATCCAGCGATTTCTTCTGCAGCGGGGACTGCCAGCAGACCACATTGCCCTTGTCGGTCAGAACGTAGACAAGAGGATCCCGGTAGGCGATCCCTGTGATTTTTTCATAATTGCAGGCAAAGGGGATACCCTCAAGCAGTCTGCTGTCAAGATCATAGAGATACAATGTGCGATCGGCTGCCAGGAGCAGGTCATTGGTTTCCGGAAGATAGCAGGAGGCGGACGGGATACAGTCAAGCATGAGCCATGTGTCCTCGCCATCAATGGGTACGGATACGGCACCGGACTGATCAAAGACAATGGAAGAGGAGGAAGAACACGCTGCAGTCACAGAGAGCGCTTCCGGAGAACAGGCCGGATAGAAGGCAGAGGGATAGTTGACATCCAGGAGATCCACCATGCGGAACTGCATGATCTGGAATGAACGGCGAACGTTAAAATTCTGAGCAGTCGGCTCATCCTTGAGCAGAGACATCGCAGCGACCGGGTCATATTCTCCGACATCTCGGACGATGTCCATCGCGGCACTGGTCTTTCCATCGTAATCGGAATCCTGAGCACTCTGCTGAAGATACGGCAGAAGCTGAATGAATACGGCAACCGCGAGAATGCCGACAAGGCCCACCATACCGAGGGCCAGCTTGAATAGCTGCTCGGAGACAATCTTTCGCTTGGCTTTTTTCACAAACGCGGAGAAGGATTGTGCTGCCTCGGGATTATCTCGGACAACATCTGTTTCACGGACAAAACGTCCGAGTGAGGCATAACGCGCATATTGATGCAGCGCTTCGGAAAAACCGATCTTTCCGGGAAGAAGATGCGAGATGCTGGAGTCTCTGCTGTAGTTCCAGGCCTGGGAGAATACATAGACCCTCTTTCTGTTTTCTTCGGTGCAGACATCCTTTTCATACCACTGCAGGATCTCCTCGATGACCTGATCCATGTCCGTCATCGCGTCCTCAGAAATGATATGCCTGGGGATATGGTTTCTTTCCATGAGACGGTATTCTTTGGAACATGGCGCTGACTCCAGCCAGGGACGGGTCCGGATGATCAGTGCGCCGTCTGCACGGTACAGCGCCTGTTCAATGATTTCCCACCATTTCACGGAATATGGAATACCAGTCTCCTTGCCGGACAGGTCCTGCCAGACGGCAATGCCTTTTTCCCGAAGACGGCCGGCGAGTTCTGTCGTCCAGGCTTCAGAGCTGCGCTGATAGGAAATAAAAATGTGATTCATTATTCCCACTCCTTTCCTTCAGGAATTGAGAAGCGGTGCAGTTCCAGCGCCCGGGCTGTCTCAGGAGAAATGAGATTCAGAAGCTCATCGCTGACGCACATGTGCATTTTCTCTTTGACTTCATGGACCCACTGCGTATTGCTCAGAACCAGGGGATACCCCAGACGCTTATACCACAGATTGCCCTGCGCGTCCTCGAGAACATAGCAGGAGGAAGTCCGGTGGATCGCAGTGATCGGTGAATGCGCCGGCGTCTTTGTGTGGGAAGAGACAAACGCACTTCCACTTTCGGTGAACGTGACCTCATAGAACGACCCGTCATAGGCACCGATCACGATGGTTTCGACATCCGGCAGTATGCCGACAACGGTCGGGCGGCCGGTAAAGTGAACATTCACACCGGAATAATATCCATAGTCTTCCGGGAACTGGTCCATCAGGGTCGAATCCTGCTGGGCAGGGCCGATAAAGTAGCGGGAGGCAGGATCCATGACAACGGCTGTCTCCTCGTTCCCGATGGAAAGCAGAATCCGCAGGATGGCTTCATGATCAATGGCAATGCTGCGGACGACATGGCCGGAATGTGCGTCTGAACTGTCCCTGAACGATGTCAGCACAGGGGACGGGATGTCTCGAAGAGGAAGAACCGGCGCGACATCCTCGGAATAAATCATGGAAGAGGAATAACCCATGAGCAGCGTTCCTTCCAGGTCCAGCCGACGCACGGCATACGCATAGGGCAGGCAGTCACACAGGACAGCGTTCCTTTTCCAGTCATACAGCTGTGTGCCGGCATTGCGGTCATGATACACAAGCCAGCTGTCATCGGAAAGCGTCAGACAGATCGGCTGGGAGAGAAGAAGACCGGTATTGGTGACCGTTTCCGGCTGGCGGCTGTCCCAGAGCCAGATGCGGCCGTCCGGGTCTGCATACACCGCGCGTCCGGCCGTGAAATCAGCCTGGCATTGCGCATTGGGGGATGCGCTCAAAGCATAGCGGCTCAGGTTTCCTTCCGCGTCCGCTTTCCAGGCGGCCCACGTGCTGTCCTTTGAAGCAATGCAAAGGAAGTTTCCGTCAGGAGAAATTCCGCAGCAGGCAATCCGGTCAAAGCTGTTTCGGAACTGCTCTGAGACACGGCCGTCCTTCAGGGTGTAACAGAAGAACTGTGTGGCATCATGGATCAGGAGATGGTTTCCGTCATCGGAGAGCTCAAGCCGGACGGCATCTGTCCATTCGATGGGACAGGTGACGCCGGCAGGGGTCCATTTTCTGCCGTCTGTGGACAGGAATACCGCGCCATGACTGTCCAGGGCAATGCCCCGGCCGTCTGTGGACAGATCCAGCGCGGCGAGCGGAGAGGAGGAAACCGGATCCCGCCGCACGATTTCTCCCGTCCAGGCATCCCAGAGAACAGCCTGGCCTTTCCCGTTGGCCGTCAGCAGATAACGCGGGTCCTGTGAAACGGCTGCGTCATTGAGCGCCCATTTGTACTGTCCCAGTCCCAGAGGAGAATTGGGCCAGTTTTTTTCGAGGAGTTCTGACAGATAACCGTAATATCGGCCCTGGCTTGTCTTGGGGACAAACGGGTTGGAGATGCCTTCAGTGAGCCTGACAGCGGTGGTGACAAAGTCTTCTGAAGCTGTATCCACGCTGAGGAGAATCTGTGCATACTGAGCCCGTTTCAAATAGGAGCGGATGGTCAGGAATAAAACGACCAGCGCGATCCCGGCGAGGGCGACAAGGATGTTTCGCACATATTGGAGGGCGTCCATGAATGCGGATTGTGCGGCATGCCGCATGGAACGCTTCAGGTAATCCATGATCTCCCTGTATCCCTCCAGGATCGCCGGGGACTTTTCCATGGCGCAGGCGTTCTGAAATGCCTTGTGAAACTGTTTTGCCTTTCTGTAGCTGGACATGAGAAAACTGTCGGCGTTTCCGGATGCCTTCCACTGATTCATCATAAGCGTAACTTCATTTTTCAGATCGTAGAATTCAGGGGGCGTGGAAAGCGATTCCTGCACATGTTCCAGAAAGGCTTCATCCAGATGAATATAGTTGATTTCCTGGATCCGCCGCGGCAGAATGGTTTCATCGCTGTAATCGATCTGCACGGTGCCGCCGACCGGGATGATGCGAAAGCCGGCTGGAATGCTCCGCACGGCCTGCTGCCATGCCGGATCCGCTGTTGCGGCATCGGACAGGAGCACAACAGCAGAATCGGCGGCAATGGAACCGGAGACCAGAAAACGAATAAGCCCCTTTTCCTGATCCTCCGGAAGCTGCTGGCCATGCTCTGAAAAAAAGGCAGTCAGCTGCTGTGCATAGGGTTTCTCTGTTTCTGAATAGATCAGCCAGATTGATTGACGGCCATCCACGAAGACCACTCACTCTCAGAAATAAAATTGAAAGAACGGTGGATCAGCATACAGGCTGAAATGCATCCGTTCGCTTTGCAGACTTTCTTTTCTGGTGCCTATCATACCAGTATTCTGAAGTCATTTCAATGAAGCATTGGACAGATTTTTTCTGACAAGAGGATGGTTTGAATGTGCCATCTTCATGGTATAATCATAGAAACAGCAGTCAATCATGAAATGAGGCGATGGAGTTGAAGTGTCCTTTTTGTCAAACAGAAAATCAGGCGGGAGCTAAGTACTGCATTTCCTGCGGCGCCAAGCTTCCTGAACAGTCCCAGAACAGGGCTGCCCAGGCTGAGACGATGAAGAAAGCAGGCAGCAGTGTCTTCGCCTTCGGGGCTGAAGCGCGAAAGCAGCGGGTGATGCAGGCCGTGGAACCGGGAGCGCTGATCTCGGACAATGCCTACAATGCTGTGATCGTCGGTGTGCTTCTGTGGGGTCTGATCATCAATTACATCCTCTGCCGCACGGTGGGCGATGTGTTCCGCTATGTCAGTCCGACCATCTTTTTCATCGGGTATATCGTCATGGCGATCGCGGGGATTCTCATTTCCTCCAGATCGCAGAATGTCATCGTCAGCTTTATCGGCTACAATCTGGTGGTGGTTCCGTTTGGACTGGTGATCTCCACGCTGGTGGAATACTATGCGGAGGTGGATCCGTCGATTGTGACGAATGCCTTCCTGTACACGTTCCTGATCGCCGCGGGTATGCTGGTGCTCGCCGTGCTGAAGCCCTCGATTTTTGCGAGCCTGGGCGGAGCCCTCGGCTCAGTCCTCCTGGGGCTGATTCTCTGTGAAGTCGTTCTCCTGCTTTTCCGTGTCCAGCAGCACGTCACGGACTGGATTGCTGCAGGACTCTTCAGCCTGTACATTGGGTATGACATCTATCGATCCCAGCAGTATCCGAAAACAATGGACAATGCTGTGGATTCAGCGCTGGATATTTACATGGATATTGCCAATCTGTTCATTCGGATTCTGTCGATCCTGGGCGATTCCAAGGACCGTGGCAGGAAGAGCTGATGCGCTGTCTGTATGCGGGGCCGGTTTTGTGCCGGCC
>R21__coassemble_1523_pt1 | contig 15396 bp, 14 predicted proteins | sample R21__metabat2_high_PE_034 | metagenome-assembled genome bin R21 | reverse complement strand
GTCATGGACATGGATACGCCCGGAGAAACCCGCATGCTGCTCAAAGGCGGCCGCGGCGGATGGGGCAACATGCACTTTGCAACGCCTACACGGCAGGCACCGAACTTCGCCAAGCCCGGAACGAAGACGGAGATCCATGCCTTCATCCTTGAGCTGAAAACCATCGCGGACGTGGGCCTGGTGGGATATCCCAATGTCGGGAAAAGCACACTGCTCTCGGCCGTGACCAGCGCCAAACCCAAGATCGGGAACTACCACTTTACCACCCTGACGCCGAATCTCGGCATTGTCAGACGTCACGGCGAGGATATCGTCCTGGCGGATATTCCCGGACTGGTCGAAGGCGCTTCAGAAGGCGTCGGCCTTGGCCATGATTTTCTCCGGCATGTCGACCGGACCCGTCTGCTTCTCCATCTCGTGGACATTTCCGGCATGGAAGCCAGAGACCCCGTGGAAGACTATGAACAGATCAATCATGAACTGGAGAATTACGGTGATCTGGCCAACCGTCCGCAGATTCTGGTCTGCAACAAGATGGATCTTCCCGGTGCCGAGGAAAATCTTGAACGGATGAAAGAACATGTCAAAGATCAGGGAATTCCTGTCTTTGCCATTTCTGCTGCCGCACATCAGGGGCTCGATGCACTGCTCGACTGTGTCGAGGAAAAGCTTCGCGATCTCCCGCCAATCCAGCATTACGAGCCGGAAATGGTGGTCGAAGAAGCAGCAGAGACGGACAGCTTCCATATTGAAATGGACGGCGACGTCTATGTCGTTGCCGGCTCCGCCATGGAACGACTCCTGGACAGCGTCAACTTTGACGATGACGAGTCCGTGAACTGGTTCCACCGTTCTCTCAGGCGGCTGGGCGTGATTGACGCGCTCCGTCAGAACGGTGCAGGGGAAGGCGACACCGTCCGCATTGCGGATATTGAATTTGACTTTATTGATTAAAGGAGTTTACTATGACCAGCAAACAGCGCGCCATGCTTCGCTCCATGGCCAATACCATTGATACCATTCTCTATATCGGCAAGGACGGCATTGTGCCCGGCACCATCAAGTCTGCCAGCGATGCACTTGAAGCCCGTGAGCTGATTAAGGGCTGCGTGCAGCCCGAGTGCCCGCTGACCGCCCGGGAAGCGCTCGATGAACTGACCCGGGAACTCGGCGCTGAAGGTGTGCAGTGCATTGGACGCCGTTTCGTGATGTACCGTCCCAGCAAAGAGCACCCGAAGATTGTGCTTCCCTGATATGGAACGCATCACTGTTGTGCATCCTTTTGAACCGCTCGTCTCCCCGGAGAGCCGGATCCTCATTCTGGGCAGTTTTCCCTCCGTCAGGAGCCGTGAGCAGATGTTTTTCTACGGGCATCCGCAGAATCGTTTCTGGCGGATGCTCGCTGCTGTTTATGGCGAAAAGGTTCCGGAGACCATCGCGGAAAAAAAGGATCTTGTCCTCTCCCACCAGCTTGCACTATGGGATACCGTTGCGCAGTGCAGCATCACCGGTTCTTCTGATGCTTCGATCCGTGACATTGTTCCTGTCGATATTCTGCGCATTGTTCAACCGGCGGCGATCCACACCGTTCTGTGCAACGGCAGGCTTTCCGGGACACTGTATCAGCGCTATCTTGAGCCGGTGACCGGCATTGCGGCCCATATCATGCCCAGCACCAGCCCCGCCAATGCCGCTTTCTCTCTGGAGAAGCTGGTCGAATGCTGGCGTCCCCTGCTGCTCTCATGCTCATCAGAAAACGGCATCTGACCTGGCCGGATTCTATTGGAACGATCCGCCTTTTCCTTTCTCAGGAGGAATCTCATGTTCAGAAAACTCTTCACGACCCGTTCACTGTGTATTTCCGCCATGGTTGCTGCATTGTATGCCGTGATCACCCTGGCGACCCCGGTTCTTTCCTATGGTGCAGGAAGCGGATGGGAATGCCGCCTTTCCGAAGCCCTGACCATGCTCGCGGTCCTGTTTCCTGAAGCTGTTCCCGGGCTGACCGTCGGCTGTCTGGTTTCCAACCTGCTCAGCCCTGTCGGTCCCCTGGACATCATCTTTGGAACGCTGGCCACGCTCATCGCAGCGCTCGGCACCTGGCATTTCAGGTCTCACCTCTGGCTTGCTGCCCTCTGTCCGGTTCTTTCCAATGCGGTCATTGTGGGACTGATCCTTTCTGTCTCCTATGGACTTCCGCTGTTCTTTACCATGCTCCAGGTCGGCGTCGGTGAAGCCGCTGCCGTTCTGGTCGGATGCCTGCTCCTGACCGCCGTCAGGAAAGCCGGACTGGACAGCCTGATCCAGTCTGGAAAGACGTCCGTCTGAGGAAGAGCTCACCGCCCTGCCGGGCGGTTTTTTTACGCGTCTTCTTCCCCTTCCCATAACCGACTTTGTTCTGTTTTTCGGTTTGTTCCGAACGGTTCCATCCCTCCGATTCTTGTGGTATAATTGAGAATGGATATTTGTATCTGGAGGTGCATGTTTTTCATGCCTGACCTGATTCTTGCCTCCGCTTCTCCCCGGCGTCGCGAACTGCTGTCCCTGACAGGACTGACGTTCACCATTGACGCTGCTGAAGTGGATGAACATACCTCGCTCGGGGCAAAGGAAGCAGTCCAGGAGCTCTGCCGGCGCAAAGCACTCGCTGTCGCTTCACGGCATCCCGGGGAAATCGTTCTGGCTGCTGATACCCTGGTCGCCATGCACGACATTCCGTTCGGAAAACCGGAAGATGAGGAAGATGCGTGCCGCATGCTTCGTTCTTTATCTGGGAAGTGGCATCAGGTGTATACCGGGGTTTGTGCCGTTTCACGCGATGGTCAGGTTTTCACCGGACTGGACACATCGGATGTCCATTTCATGGAAATGAGCGATACAGATATTCTGGCCTATGTCAAAACAGGAGAACCGATGGACAAAGCCGGTGCCTATGCCCTTCAGGGGATTGCCGGCATGTTCATTTCCGAAGTCCGCGGCACACCATCCGGTGTCATCGGGCTTCCTCTGCCGCTGACGCGGGAACTGCTCGCCTTCTGCGGATTGCACATCCCCTGCATTCTGACGAATGAACAATAAAAGGACGGGAAACAATTCATGCCGATTGCTGCACCCTATATTGCCATTGATCTGGGTTCTGTCAACACACTTGTCTACGTCAAGGACAAGGGCATTGTCATCCGGGAGCCCACACTTGCCGTTGTCGACTCCAGCCGCCGTGAGCGCGTGCTCTATGTCGGTGAGGAAGCCGGCTATCATCTCGGACGCACCCGGGATTCCGCGGAGGTCGTTCATCCAATCGTCAACGGAACCATCGCCGACTTTGATACTGCCAAGGTGATGATCCGCTACTTTATCCGCAAAGCCATCGGAACCAATTACCTGATCAAGCCGAAAGTGCTTGTCTCGGTGCCATCCGGACTCCCTGCGCTTTCAAAGCGCGCGGTTGTGGAAGCCGTGCAGGTGGCTGGCGCCAAGAAAATCTATCTTGTGGAAAAAGCGCTGGCTGCGGCCATCGGTTCAGGGCTTCCTGTATATGAGCCGATCGGCTCCATGGTTGTGGATGTCGGCGGCGGCACGACCGATACCGCCATCGTCTCCATGGGCGGCATGGTCGTTTCCCAGTCCGTCGATGTCGGCGGTCAAAGGATGGACGAATCCATCGTATCCTATCTGAAGACATATTCCAGCATGCTCATCGGTGACAGAACGGCTGAACAGGTGAAGATTGACCTCGCATCTGCCATTCCGCCTGCCGAGAACCGCTATGTGCATGTCCGCGGACGCGATCTGCTTTCCGCACATGCCATGGACGTGGAGTTTTCCACCGCCCAGGCATATGAAGCCGTGCGTGAACCCTGCACCGCTGTTCTTGCCTCCATCAAATGGGTGCTTGAACGGACGCCTCCGGAGCTTGCCGCCGATATCATGCGCAACGGCATTCACCTGACCGGCGGTGCTTCGCAGATTGCCAATCTCGACCGCTTTATCGCAACAAGCACCGGCATTCCTGTCCTGCTTGCGCGCGAACCTGCCGACTGTACCATTCTCGGACTTGGTTATCTGCTCGATAATCAGGATCTTCTTGATTCCCTTCCTCCCGCTTCGATCAAGGGATGAGCTCTGACACTTTTGCAAAGAGGTGAGGTCAGTTCATGTCAGACAAACAGGAACCCAGGAGTCCCCTTGAATCCAACGACTGGCTTCAGGCGGGCGACGAAGAATTCAATGAAACACTGGAATCCATCACCGCTGAACTGCCTGGTTCAAAGCAGCCCGAGAACGAAGAACAAAGTGATGGGCCTGAAGAGGCGCATATTGAAACACCGGATGAAATCCTTGCCCGCTTCCGCTCTCCCGAGAGGAACAAAAAACAGCCTGCCCCTGAGAAAAAAGGTCTGTTTGCTTTTCTCAAGAAGCGCAAAAAGAACAAAGACAAGGACAGTGACACTACAGATGATGATGAAGCCGAGCTTTCCGCAACGCATCCGCGTCTGCGCACCTTTTTCCTCGGTCTGGTCACCGCTGTTCTGATCCTGCTGTTTATCATTGTTGTTCTGTTCCGGCTCAATGTTGTGGAAGATGACCGGATTGCCGGTGCACTGTCTTCTGTATCTGAGGGCATTTCTGATACGATTACCCCAATCCAGTCTGTATTTTCCAGCGGCTCAGATGCAATTCACGCTTTTGTGAAGCGCATTCAGTTCTGGTACAATCTGGAAAACGCATACAACGAACTGCGGGAAGAGAATGAAAAGCTGGTCTATCAGGCCATGTTTGCCACAGAGCTTCAGCATCAGCTCGCGCAGTTTGAAGTCATGTACGATGAGATGAATGCCAATAAAAATCTGGACCCGATTCCCTGTACCGTCATCGGGAAAAGCGGCGACAGTTATTTTTCCACCTTCACCATCAACCGTGGGCGGAATGATGGCATTGAGGAATACATGGCTGTCACGCTTTCCGGCGCACTCATCGGATATACCGAAACCGTAACGGATACTCAGGCGACCGTCCGCACCATCATCGATTCGGAAGCCTCCATCGCCGCCCTGATTCAGTCCAGCCGTGACCAGGGCACTATCCGGGGAACGCTGGGCATTGACGGCACGCCCATGTGCCGCATGTATTACCTGCCGGATGACCATCTCCCCCGTCCGGGCGATGTTGTCGTCACCAGCGGCGTTTCCATGTCCTTTCCCAAGGGCATTCCGATCGGGACTGTCCGTGAGAGTACCCGCGGCATGGACGCCAACAAGCAGTACATCATCGTTGAACCGACAGCCGATTTTCAGCATATCGAATATGTCAATGTCATGCGCTACAAGCCGGCCGCCGGTGCGATCCAGAACAACATTTCCAGCACAAAAATCGAACTGGTGCCGCTGGAAACCGCACGTCCGTATCCCACCATCCGCATTGGTTCTCTGAATTATTTCGCGACCGATGTGCCTGAAGGCTATACAGAAACGGAAGAGACACCCGCTCCTTCCCCGTCTGCCGCGCCTTCTGTTTCCCCGTCGCCCTCTCCCTCGCCAACCCCTGCGGATCTCCCGGTACCGCCTGAGGATGATTTCGGGTATGTGGTGGTCACAACGCACGATCCCAATATCACGCCGTCGCCCTCTCCGTCACCGACCCCGACGCCTTACATTACCCTGGGGCCGGACAATATGACGCTGGAGGATGATTGAGTATGCGTTTATTCCCCTGGCATCGCAAACGGCTCCCGGAAAGCAGCCGTCGCAGCGTCAAACGAGCACGCAAGCACCGCAAGCGCATGCTGCGCCGTGCACTTTCCATCGCATTCAACCGTGAGGTCCGGCTCTTTCTGGCGATCTTTCTCGGTTACTTTCTCCACGTGACGCTGTTTGTCAATATCGGAGAACAGCTGGGCATCAGTCTCATGCTGACCATTTCCGTCATTGCTGTTGTGACGGTCTGTTATGGCCGACTGCGCGCATTCTGGTGCGGTCTGATTTACGGAATTATCTTTGAGCTCATGCTGGCCGGTACGCCTCTGATGAACCTCATCCTGTACCCGGCTTCCGCACTCCTCTGGTCCGTTCCTTTTTCAGACAAATCAGCCCAGCAGCTGGAGTATGAGCGCAGCATCGGGAAAGCCGGCCGCAACCGCAGTCCGGTTCTTCGCACACTTCTGTGCGCATTCACCAATTCTTTGACCTATGAGACGGTCAACCTTGTGTACATCTATCTTCGCGAATCGGAAGTCCTTCCCGTCCTGGTACGGACCGGCATACGCAACATTGCAGCCACTGTGATTCTCACACTGATTGTCATGTTCCCTCTGCGTTTCCTGTTCGGGTATACCTTCCATGCGCGTCCGGTCCAGAAAACACAGGCTTATCAGGAATAAGCCTGTTCATGAGAGGAGGTCCCGGCTATTCAGCGCATCATCAATGCAATCTATGGATTGCGTCAAATGCTCGGCTACGAGCCATCGCGTAAAAAGTTTCTCCGATATATGGTTGGTCTTGCCGCCATTCTCGGTATGTTTGCCCTGTTGGTCTACGGCCTTGCCGATCTGCAGCTGAGCAATTCGGACTCTTATCAGGAGATGGCATCCTCTGCACGCACCAAGAAGATTGTTCTGCGTGGCAAGCGCGGCAATATCACCGATGCAGATTCGGTGATTCTCGCTGAAGACCAGCTGATCTATAACGTGACATTTTATAAAGATGTCTCCATGTCCAGCAAGGCCAATTATCAGACGTTTACTTCCTCGATCATTGATGCCATTGGCATTATTGAGCGCAACGGCGGCACCCTTGCCATTAAGTTCAATATTGAGCGTGATGAGGAAACCGGTGAATGGGTCTTTAATTTCGGGGACCCTGAGCGTCTTTCCCAGACCGTGCTTGACAAGCGCGAAAGTCAGTGGCGCAGCAACAACTATCTGGCTGCCTCCCGCTATCCGACGGCGCAGAGCTGCATCGAAAAGCTTTATGACCGCTACCAGTTTGAGACCGTCATGCCGAACATCTCGGAAGACCTCATGTGCAAAGTCATGGCAATCTACTGCGAAATGCAGATGAACGTCTTCTCCTCCCAGCCGATTGTCATCGCCAAGGATGTCAATTATGAGACCGTCATCGAGGTGGAAACGCGTTCCATGATGCTCTCCGGCATGGAGATCGCTGTCGGCACCAAACGCGTCTATCCGAAATCCACGCTCGCTTCCCAGATCATCGGCTATATCGGCGCCATCCCGTCACAGAGCATGTGGCAGACGCTTTACACCAAGGGCTATTCCTACAATGATACGATCGGCCGTGACGGAATCGAATCATCCATGGAAGACTGGCTGACCCAGAATTCCTCCACCAAGTCCGGCTACCGGATCGTTGAACGTGACCAGCGTTCCAAGGTTGTGCGTGAACTGGAGTATGTCGCCCCGCAGGACGGCAACAATGTCAAGCTCACACTGCACGCATCCTATCAGGCCATCGCAGAACGCGCTATTGCTGAAAACGTCAACGATACGCGCAATGTTCAGGAAAAGAAACTGGTCTCTGATGACTGGCTGGAAGACAACAAAACCGATATCGCCAACCGTGACTGGGAGAAATATCCTCTCCAGCTGGCCGAGCATGGCTGTCTTGTCGTCCTGGACATGAAGGACCGCGTGCTTGCCATGGCCAATTACCCCACCTATGACCTGAACGCTCTGGTCGGCGCAGGTGCTGATGCCATGACCATTCTTCAGGATCCCAGAAACCTGCTGCTGAACTACGGCATTCATGCCCGCGGAACTCCTGGTTCCATTTTCAAGATGGTAACAGGCTATGCCGCACTCAATGAAGAAGAGCTGGGTACCACCGAGCTCATCTCCGATATGGGTTATTTCAAGAATTACAACGCTGACGAGGCAACCGCCCCGAAGTGCTGGATTTCACCCAATTACCGCTACAAGCATGCGAACCAGACCATCATTGAAGGTCTGACGCACTCCTGCAATTACTTCTTCTATGAGCTCGGCTCCCGTCTCGGAGAGGAACGCCTGTACAAGTATTCCGGTCTGTTCGGCCTCACAAGCAAAACCGGCATTGACCTCCCGGGCGAAGTGCGTTCGGTGGTCGGATGCCAGAACACCCTGTATGATCCGACCAAGGCCATGAACGAAGCCAATCAGGACACCTCCCTGCCGATCATTGTATTCAATGCCATTAAAAAGCATCTGAAGCAGTGCGGCCAGAGCCGGAACATTGAGTATGACGATGACCGCCTTTCTGTGTGTACCAAACGCCTGATGGACATGGCTGTCAATACCGGTCAGAACGCCTGGCTCACCAACATGCGTTCAATTCTGATGGAAGAGCTCGGCATGACCAAAGAAATGGTCTACACGCGAACCATCATTTCGGATACCTACAACTACATGAATACGATCAAATGGGGCGGATCGCAGACCATTCTGACCGCCATCGGCCAGTCTGTGACCGTGCTGACGCCCGTCGCGGTTGCACGATATGTCTGCACCGTGGCCAACAACGGCGCCGTGTACAATGTTTCCCTGGTCGATTCCATTACCAGCCCCGACGGAGAGATTCTCTCCCAGCGTGCGCCTCAGCTGATCACTCAGCTCGAGAATGTCGACACCTACTTCCCTCTCATCAAGGAAGGGATGAAGGGCGTTGTTGACGAGCAGGACGGCACGGCAGGCAAATACTTCAGCGGCTGGAAATACCGCAACGATATTGCCGCGAAGACAGGCACCGCCCAGACCACCGCCATTGACCTTGAAAACAATGGCTGGTTCGTCGCCTTTGCTCCGTTTGAAAACCCGGAAATCGCCCTGGCGGTTTTCATTCCCAACGGTCTCTCCGGCGGCAACGCTTCGCTGGCTGCCCGTGAATTCATCGAATGGTATCTGGATCAGGAGACCCTGCGCACCACGGACTATGATCTCCCGATCGGCAATTCCCTGGCTCCCTGACGACATGCATTGATTCTGACGGAGCCTGTATGGAGGCATATGCATGAGTACAGTCCATCTTGTGATGTCCGGAAAAGGCGGTGTGGGCAAATCCACCCTGAGCGCAGGTCTCGGGATCGCGCTTTCCGCCTCCGGCAGACATGTGTGCATTCTTGATACAGACATCGGCCTTCGCGGACAGGATGCACTCCTTGGACTTCAGGACAATGTCATTTTCGACTCTCTTGACGTCATTCACGGCAACTGCGAACTGGAAGATGCCCTGATCCCCTACGATGAGGAGGGCAGGCTGTCGCTTCTGTGTGCCCCGCAGTTTTCCCGTGTAAAGGATTTCACACCCCGCGGCATGGCCCGGCTGGTCAGACGGCTGCGTCAGTCTTTTGATCATGTGATCATTGATGCGCCGGCAGGCATTGAAAAAGGTCTGCGCCTGTCCCTGAAGAGTGAAATTGACAACGCCATTGTTGTGGTCACGCCTGATGATCTCTGCATCCGGGATGCCGAGCGCGTCATTGCCCTGATGGAAGAGCGCGAAATGGGCCGTCCCCGGCTGATCATCAACAGGCTGGTTCCCGGCCTGATTGAAAAGGGCGAGATGTATTCAGCCGAAACCGTCGCTCAGCTTCTGGAATGCGAGCTGCTTGGTGCTGTGCCGGATGATCCAACCGTCTACCGGGCACAGCTTCAGCACCTGAGCTTTATGCAGTTTGACTGTGAAGCCCGTGATGCCATGCTGCGTATCGCACGCCGGGTCTGTGGGGAATCCGTAGAGATTTATCCTTACGGAAAGAAACGTTCCTGGCTTGCCCGCCTTCTGCGTCCAGGCACCAAGGAGGTCGTACGTATTGATTGTTGAAAGCAAAAAAACAAGAGCACACACAGACTGGTTTCTGATCGTCATGGTTATGCTCATGTCTCTCATCGGAATCGGTGCTGTGGCTGTTGCGACATTCTCCGCATCATCTGAGGCAGCCACCCCGCTCACCCATATTGTGGAATCCTCATTTGCCATGCGCCAGAGCCTTTTCGTGATCATTGCCCCGGTCATCATGACCATCATGATCAACATCCCCTACTACTGGTTCAAGCGTTTTGCAAACGGATTGTATTTTGCAGCCAATGCGCTTCTTCTCATCGTGTGGGTCTTCAACCGAGCGACCGGCGTGAAAGCCTGGCTGGATACCCTTTGGGGATTCACCATTCAGCCCTCTGAATTTGCCAAGCTGGCCATGATCCTGATTCTGGCCAAAACGCTGTCCTCCATGGATCTGCTCACGCATCCCTTAAAGGCACTGGGCCGGGTCGCTCTCATCATTGCGATTCCTTCCATGATTATCATCGGTTCCGGTGAAATGGGCAGCCTCCTGGTGATTTTCTTCATGTTTGCCATCATGCTGTGGTTTTCAGGGTTCGACTGGAAGATTCTGGTCGGAATCGGACTTCTGGGCGTTGCTGCCGTGGTTGCACTGTTCGCTTTTCTCTATTTTTCAGGTTCCGATTCCTATCGTCTGACGCGTATTCTCGCCTTTATTGATCCAGCTTCCTACTCTTCCAGCGGTGCCTATCAGCAGACGCAGAGCAAGAATGCCATCGGATCCGGCGGACTGTACGGCATTGGCTTTTTCGTGGATGGCGCCATGAGTCAGCTGAACTACGTGCCTGCTGACTGGACTGACTTCATTTTTGCCACGATTGGCGAGGCAGTCGGTTTCCGCGGATGCCTGGTGCTCATCGGCATGTATCTGATCATCATCATTCATATGCTCCGTCTTGCCTACTATACACGCGATCGATTCGGCGCTCTGATCATCATCGGCGTTCTGTCCATGTTCCTCTTCCATGTCTTTGAAAACATCGGCATGTGTATCGGCGTCATGCCGATCACCGGCATCCCGCTCCCCTTCATGAGTTACGGCGGGTCCAACATGGTCACCAATATGGCCGGTATCGGCATGATTCTGAATGTCACCAAGAACCGGTCTCTGGCGCCGTCCAAGAATACGATCAATACACCGCAGAAAGAAGCAAGCCTGCGGCATTTCCAGCAGATGAGGAGCAGATACTGATATGTCCAATCAACGTCATACTGCTCATCTTGAAAGCACACGGATTGCCATGTGCGGCATGGTCGTTGCGCTGTCTGTTGTCCTGATGCTGACCAGTTCCATTATCCCGGTCATGACCTATGCAGCGCCTCTTCTGTGCGGGGTTCTGCTGATCCCGGTGCAGCTCGAGTACGACCGCAGAACCGCATGGACTGTTTTCGCAGCCGCTGCCCTGCTGACATTGATTCTCGGATTTGACAAGGAACTGGCCTTCTTCTACCTCTTCCTGGGCTATTATCCGATCATCAAGTGGCGCATCGAACGCATCCGCAGCAATCCCCGGAAACTGATTCTGAAACTCCTGTTTTTCTCGGTTTCACTGATCCTGATGTATGTTCTCCTCGGTCTTGTGATCGGCTTTGCTGCCGTTATGGCCGATTTCCAGGACATGGGGAAAATCATGACCATTCTGTTCTTCTGCATGATGCTGGTCTGTCTGATGCTCTTCGACCGTCTGCTGACGCCGCTCTCCATTGTGTATGTCACCCGTTTTCAGCCGAAGCTGAAAAAGCTTCTGCATCGTTCCTGATCACTCTGCCGTTTCTGCCCGTCAGAAACGGCTTTTATGATTCCGTCCTGCCGTGCTTCTTGATTCCTGCAGCATTTTCAGGCATAATACTTCCATTCTCATCTTTTTCCTCAAAATCATTGTTCTGATTCATTTGAATCCGAGGAGGTTTTTCTATGCCGTCATGGAACGAACTCCACCCCATGGGCACACTTTTCGGTGATCCTCTGCCCGGTGCACCGGCACTTGCATCCCGCGGTTCCGTTACCGTCGGCGTCAGAACCCTGACGCTGGTTCATCCCGCTCAGGCGGATGTCCTCTCCGGGATGCAGGATGGACACTATCCCAGATATGATCGTCCGCTGAAGGTGGATGTATGGTATCCGGCAAAAGCCGATAGTGCATGTCCGCATGCAGTCTATACAGATCATCTCGGGCGTGTCGACCTGGGAAACCTGGAGGCATATGCAATCCCCGGGCGCGCTTATCAGGACGCTGAGCCGGACAAATCCTATGGTCCGTGCCCGGTGATCGTGATTTCTCACGGCTATCCCGGATCGCGCTATCTGCTTGTCAATCTTGCAGAGAACTTTTCCTCGAAGGGATATGTTGTGCTTTCAATCGGGCATACTGATAACACTTATGAGGATTTTCCGAAGGTCGGCTCGCTTGAGAGCGCGCTCATTCATCGCTCTCTGGATCAGCGCTTCGTGATTTCCTGTCTCCCCCGTCTGCAGGAAAATGGATTCCTTGAAGGCATGCTGCAGCCTGACAACGTTGGCCTGATCGGTTTCAGTATGGGCGGCTATGGGGCACTGCGGACAATCGGCGCGCGGATGAGCGCACAGGCACTGACTTCCTTTGCTGCATTTGCCGATGAACTGGAAGAAGCGCCTGACTTTAAAGGACTCAAAACAGTCAAGGCAGCTGTTCTGTTCGCCCCTGCCACATTCTGGTTTGATCCTGCTCTGTCTGAAAACATTGATCTTCCCACGCTGTGGCTCTGCGGGACAGCGGACCGCACAGTGCACTATGATGCGGTCCGGGATTTCTGCCTCAAAGCGCAGCACTCCGAGCGCATTCTCGTCAGTTACGAGGGCTGCGGACATAACGTGGCCAACAACCCTGCGCCGGCCTGTGCCTGCAACAAGAGCTGGGAAATCTTCAAGCGCTGGTCGGATCCTGTGTGGGACACCTGCCGTCTGAACAATGCCAATGCACACTTTGTCACCGCTTTTATGGATCTGCACCTGAAGGGAGAAGCTGAAAAAGCGTCCTACCTGGATGTCCCCGTTTCCCGCGGTGCTGAGGCTGTATTCTCCCTGGATGAGAAAGGAACCCCCACAGAGAAGCATACCTATTGGAAAGGTTTTGTGGACGGAACGGCTGCAGGAATCTGTCTGGAATCATTTCCTGCCGTGAAAGACTGAGTCTCGGACTGCTCATACACAACATTTTCAACGTAAAAAGCAGGACAGATCATTGATCTGTCCTGCTTTTGATATCCCGGCTTACACTTCATCAATGGATATACCCTGCTCTTCCAGTGCCGCAAACTCCTCGGCAATGTACATCTGCAATGCATCCAGGGCATCCAGGATCTGGTCCGCGGCGATGTCCTCCGCGGTCATCAGCGCATGGATCTGCGAAACCTTCTGCTTCATCTCTGCTTCGACTCTGGGGCCGAAGGTGGACTTTACCGGCGCATCCCCACCATCTTTAAAAAATGAGATCTGGTCCGGGATTCCGTTTCCGTCATGGTCAATCAGATAAAAATTGAATTCCCCGTTTCCCGTCAGATCCACAGCCAGAGCGTCGCTGTCACCATCCTGATTCAGGTCAAACAGGGCGATATCCGGCATGTGATCTCCGTCCAGGTCAAGCAGAACGCTGTGCCTTCCGGACCGAATCAGCATTCTGGACAGTTTCTGGTCTTCCTGAATGGATGTCTTGAGTTTTCTGATCGTACCCATAGATCCATGCCTCCCAGCCTTCTAAGGAACAGACTGCGTTGTTCCCCCTGATGAGAATATAAGTGGTACTGTTCATTAGCATACACCGTTCCAATCTTTTTGTCCATGCCATTCAGCTTCCAGTCTTCGTTTTCTCTCTCTGCATTAAAAAACTGCAGTCCCAAACGGACTGCAGTGTGCGAACACAGGGTTATTTCCGGAGTCTCTTTCGGTGAAGACCCGTAAAAACAGTTGGAACACGGAGCTGGATTTTTCCATTTTCCCCGCCGTCCGTAATGCGCGGCACAAGGAGAATGACGATGGAGAATCGCAGAATGGTGGATAGTGTGATCAGCGCTTTGTACCGGTCAAAGCTTCCTGTGAACCAGCCCATGGAACCCATTGTTTCCAGAAGTGCACCACCGGCCATGCTGCCCAGTGCCGTTCCTGCCAGACAGGTCACACAGGAAAAGAATGCGATATAGGATGCCTTCCCTTTTTCAGGGGCCAGTGAAAGCTGCAAGCTGTTCGCCGCCAGGTTGCTTCCGCACCAGAAAGCAGCACCGATCAGGTTTCTGAACATGACCGGCCAGATATTTCCGGGCGTGGAGAAGAGATAAAACGCATTGCTCAGGGAGGCTGCCAGGGCAGCCACCAGCATGACCGTCCGGCCGCCACTTTTATCCAGCACAGCACCCCACCTGCGCATGACCAGCAGCGTGCCCACAGAGGCTGCCACAGTGCCAAACACGGTCATCTGTGTAAAATTCAGTCCCATTTCATTCATGGAATAGCGGCTCAGATACGGCTCACACAGATTGGTGGTGAAACACCACGCCGTCCACATCACCGTAAAGCGCATAAAGGACTGATCCTTTACAATGTCACGCATCATTTCACCGAAAGCGAGGCGCTGCGGCGGTGTAGTATAGACTTCTTCGCAGAATCCGAAGCAAATCATGTCCGCCATGCCAATCAGGCCGCCGATGATAAAGATTATCACGTACCTGTTCTCCGGTGGCAGTGTGTCCAGGAGCCTGGCTGTCAGAAGTCCAAAGCCCAGGTTAAAGCATGCTATGATGGTATCACGCAGTGAAAACCATCTTCCCCGGATCCGCACCGGAGCCAGGTCTGAGAACCATGGAAACCAGCAGACCTGAATGGAGGCCCCGCAGCATGAGGAAACCCCAAGAAGGAAAATGAGCGTCCAGATCTGCAGCCACCCGGGTTCAGTCGGCACAACCAGAGGAATCAGTCCAAACAGCAGCCAGAGAAATCTCGAAAACAGGCCGTATGTCAGAATGTATTTTTTCCTATGATGCGTCCTGCTGACCATCATGGAAAAAGGGATCTGCAGAAGCGTTGCGATCTGTGGAATGCCGTTGATGACACCGAAAGCAAAATCTCCTGCGTGCAGCTCATTGGCCAGACCGACCATGGCGGTTGTCCCGCCGCCGCAGATCACGCCAAACATGCTGCCACAAAGGTTGCCGAGAAGCATCAGATTCAGGCTGCGCCGCACCGCGCGGGCGAGCCCCGCTTCTGCATATACAGAAGTCATGGGAAAATGCCATCGTATTCCGGCTAGTCTTTTCATTTTCTGACAACCTTTCCATCATTGGGGAAACAGAAAACGCCGCCATTATACAGAGGTATGGTTCCCGCGTCAATGATCAGAGAATGCTCTGTCATCATTTTCTCATTCCATCCTGCAGTCTTCTCCAAAAAAGACTCCGGAACATGGCGTCCCGAAGTCTTTTTTGGATCTTATGCTTCACATGCAGCACGGATTTCCTGGAGATAGGTGACGATCGGAAGATGCTGCGGGCAGACCTTTTCGCATTTTTTGCAGGTGATGCAGCCGACCTTGCAGTT
>R21__coassemble_1505_pt1 | contig 15528 bp, 14 predicted proteins | sample R21__metabat2_high_PE_034 | metagenome-assembled genome bin R21 | reverse complement strand
GGTGAAGTGGTGCGTGCCGTGCGCGCGGTGACGAAAAAGCCCCTGATTGTCAAGCTTTCCCCGAATGTCACCAGCATTCAGGATATGGCAAAGGCCTGTGAGGCAGAAGGGGCTGACGCAATCAGCCTGATCAATACCCTGCTCGGCATGCGCATTGATCTGAAGCGGAAAGCACCGGTGCTCGCCAATACCATGGGCGGTTTTTCAGGGCCTGCCGTTTTCCCGGTGGCACTGAGAATGGTCTGGCAGGTCTACGATGCAGTGAAGGTTCCCGTCATCGGCATGGGCGGCGTGAGCACGGCGGAGGATGTCGTGGAGATGATGCTGGCCGGTGCGACGGCGGTGGAGGTTGGCGCAGCCAATCTGGTGAATCCGTATGCCAGTCTGGAGATCATCGAGCATCTGCCGGAAGTGATGGAACGCTGCGGAATCGAATCCCTTGAAGATATCATAGGAGGTGCACACAGAACATGAAAGATGTGATCATTGCCTGCGATTTCCCGGACAGAGAGACAACACTTGCTTTTCTGGACCGCTTTACGGAGGAAAAGCCGTTTGTCAAGATCGGCATGGAACTGTTCTATGCCCAGGGTCCGGAAATCGTCCGTGAAATCAAGCGCAGAGGGCACCGGATTTTCCTCGACCTGAAGCTGCACGATATTCCCAATACTGTCCGGCGCTCGATGGCGGTGCTTTCCTCTCTGGATGTGGACATGGTGAATCTCCATGCGGCCGGCGGCAAAGAGATGATGCGCGCGGCACTGGAAGGGCTGACCAGAAAAGACGGAACACGTCCGCTGCTGATTGCTGTGACGCAGCTCACGAGCACATCCCAGAGCGTGATGGAAGAAGAACTCCTGATTGAAAAGCCGCTCGATCAGGTGGTGCTGCACTATGCGAAGAATGCCGCCGATGCGGGGCTGGACGGCGTGGTCTGTTCTCCTCTCGAGGCCGGTAAAGTGCATGAGGTCTGCGGCAGCAGCTTTGTGACGGTGACACCCGGTGTTCGGTTTGCCGGCGGGGATGTCGGCGACCAGGTCCGTGTGACCACACCGGCAAAAGCGGGACAGATCGGATCGGATTACCTGGTTATGGGCCGCCCGATCACCGGGGCTGAGGATCCGGTGGCAGCTTACAGGCGGGCAGTGAAAGAGTTTCGAGGAGGGACAGAAGCATGAGAGAGTACACCAAAGAACGCATTGCTGAAGATCTTCTGAGCATCGGCGCAGTCATTCTTCGACCGGATGAACCGTTTACCTGGGCCAGCGGCATCAAGAGCCCGATCTACTGCGACAACCGTCTGACCCTGTCAGCACCGGAAGTGCGCACAGATGTGGAAAAAGGACTGGCAGAGACGGTCCGGACCGAATTCCCTGAGGCGGAAGTGCTGATGGGCACATCCACAGCCGGCATTGCGCATGCAGCGATCACTGCGCATATGATGGGACTGCCCATGGGCTATGTGCGCGGCAGTGCCAAGGACCATGGAAGACAGAACCAGATTGAAGGCAGGCTGGAGCCCGGTCAGAAAGTGGTCGTCATTGAGGACCTGATTTCAACGGGCGGCAGCGTGCTCGATGTGGTGGAGGCCCTGCGCGAGGCAGGTGCTGAAGTGCTGGGCATTGCCTCCATCTTCACCTATAACATGAAAAAGAGCGCGGAGCGTCTCGGTGCAGCCGAGGTCAGGAATGTCTCGCTCACCGATTTTGACTGCATGGTGGACGTCGCGGCAAAGAAGGGCGTCATCCGTCCGGATGACGTGGAGCGCCTGATCCGTTTCCGGAACAATCCGTCAGACGAGAGTTGGATAGGGATGAAAGCATGAGACATCTGATTGATATTGTGGATTTAACCGAAGAAGAGATCAATGACCTGATCCGTGTCGCCAATGATATTATCGCCAGACCGTCCCTGTATGCACACTGCATGGAAGGGAAAAAGCTGGCCAGTCTGTTCTTTGAGTCATCCACCCGCACCCGTCTGAGCTTTGAGGCAGCCATGTATGAACTCGGCGGCCATGTGCTTGGCTTTTCAGATGCGGAGACATCCTCGATTTCCAAGGGCGAAAGCCTGCAGGATACGATCCGTGTGGTCAGCGGGTATGCGGATATCATCGCCATGCGGCATCCCAAAGACGGCGCAGCGCTTGCCGCTGCCCTGGCCTCCGGCGTGCCGGTGATCAATGCCGGTGACGGAAGCCATAACCATCCCACCCAGACGCTGACGGACCTCCTGACCATTCAGAGAGAGAAGGGACGCCTGAACAGCATGACGGTGGGCATCTGCGGGGACCTGAGGTACGGACGCACCGTGCACTCACTCATTGAGGCCCTGGCCCGCTATACCAACATGCGGTTTATCCTCATTGCCCCCGAGGAACTCCGGATTCCGGAATATGTGCTGGAAATGCTGGAGGGAAGCGGACACGCCTATGTGCAGACCGATGATCTCGATGCCGTGCTTGGGGAACTGGATATTCTGTATATGACAAGAATCCAGCGGGAGCGTTTCTCGGATCCGCAGGAGTATGAGAAACTCAAGAACAGCTATGTGCTGACGGCAGAGCGCATGCGCGCTGCCAGACCGGACATGTCCGTGCTCCATCCGCTGCCCAGGGTGAATGAGATTTCCACCGATGTGGATGACGATCCGCGCGCGGCTTATTTCCGCCAGGCGAGAAACGGAAAGTACATCCGCATGGCGCTGATTCTCAAGCTGCTCGATGAGAAAAACAGTGCAGCCAGCCTGCTGCCCAGGGGAACGGAAGCAGCCGACCGGAAGCTCTGCCGGAACATGCGGTGCATTATGCAGGCAGAGACAGGGCTGAAGCAGTATGTGCGCGGCGGGGCAGTCCCCAAGTGTCTGTACTGCGATACCAGAATCTGATCAGAAGATCATTGCATCCAAGCCGGGCGGCAAACGCCCCGGCTTGGATTTCTTTTGGCATTCGGCGCATTGCATAAACGCGGTGCGGATGTTACAATGCCCTTCGTATGAAGATATGGAAAGGAACGGTCAGTCATGCGTTTTGACGGAAGAAAAGAAGACGAGGGAAGAAAGATTTCCATTCTGCCGGGTTTTGTGTCGACGGCAGCAGGCTCCTGCCTGATTGCGACCGGCGGAACCCGTGTGATTTGTACAGCATCAGTGGAGGAAAGTGTTCCTGCCTTCCGGTGGGAAAGCGGCCTGGGATGGGTGACGGCAGAGTATGCCATGCTGCCCGCATCGACCGGCAGCCGCAAGAAGCGGGACGGCGCGCAGAAAGATGGGCGGAGTGTGGAAATCCAGCGCCTGATCGGCCGTTCACTCCGGCAGGCTGTGGATATGAAGGCACTTGGACAGAGGACGATTACGCTGGACTGCGATGTGCTGGAAGCAGACGGCGGGACAAGGACGGCCAGCATTACCGGTGCCATGGTGGCCCTGACGCTGGCTGTGGACAAGCTGATCCGCGAAGGCAAGCTGCCGGCTTCTCCTATCCGGCACCAGGTGGCAGCCATCAGCTGCGGCATTGTCGGCGATGCACCGTGCCTGGATCTGTGCTATCAGGAAGACAGCAAAGCCAAAGTGGATATGAACGTCGTCATGAATGAAAAAGGCGAGTTCATTGAACTGCAGGGGACCGGTGAAGGCCGCGCCTTTACACCGGATGAACTGCAGACCCTGATTGCCTATGCCAAGAAGGGAATCCAGGAACTGATGGAAGCCCAGAGGAATGCGCTGGGCGATGCAGCAAAGTGGCTGTGTGCAAAACCGTGGCTGATTGCCGCAAGTGCCAATCAGCATAAGATCCAGGAACTGCAGAAGATGTTCAGCGATTATTACACTGTGCTGGGCATGGACCAGGTCGGATATACCGAAGACATTGACGAGAACGCAGATACCTTTGTGGGCAATGCGAAGATCAAGGCAGAAGCGGTCTCCCGGGCGACCGGGTTCCCGACGATTGCGGATGACAGCGGACTGTGTGTTCATGCACTTTATGAGGCACCCGGTGTGCATTCGGCAAGGTACTGCGGTCATCACGGGGATGATGAGGCGAACAATGACCTTCTGCTCAAAAATCTCGAGCATGAGACTGACCGTTCTGCTGCATTCCACTGCGCGCTCGTGCTGGAGACACCGGGAGAGGAACCGAAGATTGCCGAGGGGATCTGCCCGGGCGTCATGCTCCATGCCCGCCGCGGAAACGGCGGTTTCGGCTATGATCCGCTGTTCCTGTATGAACCGCTTGGAAAAACGTTTGCAGAACTGACGTCTGAAGAGAAAAACGAAGTCAGCCACAGGGCCAGGGCATGCCGCGAAATGCTGAAGCTTCTGGAAGGTAACGCCGAATGAAAGCCATTCTGATGAGTGATACGCATGGCGATGCGATCGGCGTGCGCTGGATTCTTGACCAGGCATGGGCACGAACCGGACATGTGGATGCCTATTTTCACATGGGGGACGGGGCGATGGATTTTATCTCACTGAAACCGTTCCTGCTTGCGCATGATCCGGAAGCTGCCCTGTACGGTGTACGCGGAAACTGTGATTTTTACGCACCGAATGTGGAAAAATCGCTGGTTGTGCCTTTTGGCGGCACACGGATTTTCATGACGCACGGTCATTACTATCAGGTCAAGTCCACACTGGAGATCCTCGATGAAGAGGCGGAGAGTGAAGGCTGTTCCATCGCACTCTATGGGCATACGCACAGACCGGCCATGGATATGGGCAGGACGCTGATGATCAATCCGGGTTCTGCACAGGATGGACGGATCGCTTTTCTTGAAGTCAATGAGGGGAAGCCGCGCATTCAGCTGTGGAGTTTCAGCTGAAAAAGCGGAGCCATGTTTACGGCTATTGCCGGATATCAAAAAAAAACGCAGTCATCGCACTGCGTTTTTTTGATGCCCGGAAGGATCCATAGAAGAGGATCAGCGGCTCGTTCGGGGCTTTTTCCGCTCGCCAGCATGACGGTCATGCTCGATTTTTGCAATGACATCGTCAATCGCTTTGTCTGTGTCTTCATCAGGCAGCGTCTCGATAATGTCTTCATGTTTCTGAAACAGTGAGCTCAGGCGGATGTTCAGGGCACTGGTGATCTTCCAAAGGGTGTCCACATGGGCTTCCTTTTTGCCGCGTTCAATCATGGCAAGATGCGTACGGGCAATGCCTGCTCTTTCACTGGCTTCCAGCTGACTCATATGTGCATCTGCACGCGCGTCCCGAATCAGAGCACCCATCAGACGGGGATTGTAATCCGAATGGCGATCTTCATTCACTGGTAACACCTCTTTTCTTCTGCCATCATGTACTGGTTGCTGCCGATATTATAGTCTAGCCCCCTTCGAATAGTGTCTACGATCGTAGACACTGATAAAATTTTCTAATAATAGTGACAAAAAGATCACAGAAAACTTATCTATGATAAAGCGCAGAACAAAATTTTACTGAAATATACTGAATATATATTAAAACTTATCGACAGTCTCTGAAGGGCAGAAAAACCTGAAACAAAAGAAATCAGAACAATGAAGGATTTGAAGAAAGCAGGAAATACACCTCGAAGATATGCGGAGAAATATAGACAGATTTCAAAAAAATATGTACAATAATTAAGTTCACATATATCATCGTTAGCTGAGTGTAATTATTAACAAAAGTTAACATACAACACTGAGATGATGCGGACGAGTTGGATTCAGACAGAACCGAAAGGATCTGCTGTGTATCGGAGAACAGGTTCATACTGTGGATTGTGTGGAGGGGTGTCATAATGAATCAGAATCAGTCATGGTATGCACATGTCGATGAATTGTTAGCCTATCTCAGGGAAAACGGGAAATATCCGCCCAGTGATTCGCTTCTGGGGTATTGGGTCAGTCACCAGAGATATGCCTATCATCATGGAAAGCTTTCCAAAGAGCGCCAGGCATTTCTGGAACTCATAGGCTTTAAATGGAAGATCGATGAGGATACAAGAAAGCAGTCGCTGCGGAAAGCGGGAAGCCAGTATTATATCAGGACATGGAATGAACGATTTGAAGAGCTGAAACAATATGTGATCACCCATCATATGTTTCCCACATCAGGTAAAATCGGGTGCTGGCTCTATCAGCAGAGACATAAATGGCGTCAGGGTAACCTTTCTGAAGAATACAAGGAAAGACTCGAGACGCTCGGCGTACAGTTCTGGGGCGGGGAAGAAGTCAGCGGACAGATGATCCGCGACCGCCGGGCAGAATATGAAATGACACAGGATCAGCTGGCCGGACTGCTGGGCATGACAGCGATGAACATCAGCAAAATGGAGCGGTCGATGGTTCCACAGGAACGCCTCGATGTGATTCTGCAGAAGATGGATGAGGCTGTGAAGAAAAAGCAGAAACGGGATTCGAGGGGAAAGTGGCAGAAGTCGAAGCGGGAACTGGAAACCTATCTTTCGGAGCATGATGGAGCGTATCCTGCGAGTGACTCCAAACTGGGAGAATGGGTTGCAGACCAGCGTTTTCTGAAAAAAAGCGGGCTGCTGGATGCAAAACAGATTGCCCAGCTCAACGAAATGGGATTCGCCTGGCATCCAAGGACCGCAAAAGACCAGGCCCAGGTCACGAATCCGCGGGAAGCCTGGGATGCCAGCTATGAACAGGTGCGGCAGTTTGTCGCGGAACATGGTGTACTGCCTGCGGCCGGTGATGGAAAGATCGGAATCTGGGTTTACCAGCAGAAATACCGGTATACACACGGACGGCTGCCCGAGAAGAGAAAAAAGATGCTGGAAGAAATTGGCGTTGTGTTTGACGACGCCCGTCAGGAATGAAAAAAGGAAAATCCGGTGTGACTTCAGAAGCAGTCTGGTGAGACTGTTTGATGAAGCACACCGGATTTTCCTTTTTAGAATGCGTTTTTACAGGTGACTGACTTTCAGGGCGCGGATGGCATTGAGAACGGCAAGGATCATGACGCCGACATCGGCGAAGATGGCGAGCCACATGCCTGCAAGGCCCAGTGCACCAAGAAGCAGACAGATCAGTTTGACAGCAATGGCGAAGACGATATTCTCATTTGCAATCCGGATGCATTTCCGGGCAATCCGGATTGCCTTGGAGATTTTCAGGGGATCATCATCCATCAGGACAATATCGGCTGCTTCAATGGCTGCGTCAGACCCCAGAGCGCCCATGGCGATCCCGACATCAGCCCGGGAGAGGACAGGGGCATCGTTAATGCCGTCCCCGACAAATGCGAGTGTCTTTCCTGTGCGCCTGGACTGAAGAAGCGTTTCGACCTGTGAAACCTTGTCTTCAGGCAGCAGCTCTGAAAAGACCTGATCAATGCCGACTTCATGGGCAATGGCCTGCGCAGCAGCCTTCCGATCGCCGGTGAGCATGACAATCCGGGAGATCCCCATGGTTTTCAGTTCATGGACGGCTTCCGCAGCCTGAGGCTTGATGCGGTCGGCAATCAGAATATGCCCCGCATAGGAACCATCCACCGCTACATGGACCACCGTTCCGACAGAGGAACAAGGCTGGGGGTCAATCTTCAGAGAGGCCATCAGCTTTTCATTGCCCACAGTGATCTGTTTTCCATCCACCCGGGCTTTCACTCCGTGGCCGGCGATTTCCTCGACATCGGAGACTCGGGAAGGATCAGGATCCTTTCCCCAGGCTTTGAGCAGGCTCAGAGCAATGGGATGGGTCGAATGCATTTCTGCGAGAGCGGCATATTCGAGCACTGCAGATTCAGGAATGTGGGCATGGTGGATGCCAGCCACTTCAAAGACCCCGCAGGTCATGGTGCCGGTCTTGTCCATGACGACCGTGTCCGTATTGGCAAGGGCTTCAAAGTAATTGGAACCTTTGACCAGGATGCCTTCATGGCTCGCACCGCCGATCCCGGCAAAGAAGGTGAGGGGAATGGAAATGACCAGTGCGCAGGGGCAGGAAATGACAAGGAAGGTGAGTGCGCGCATGATCCAGTCTCCCCACTGCGGCTGCTGACCGGCGACAAGCAGGACAAGCGGCGGAAGAAGAGCCAGTGCAAGCGCGGCATAACAGACAGCAGGCGTATAAATGCGGGCAAACCGGGTGATGAAGTTTTCCTGACGGGATTTGCGCGAACTGGCATTTTCGACCAGATCCAGGATCCTGGAAGCGGTGGATTCGCCGAATTCGCGGGTGGTGCGGATTCGAAGTGTTCCGGACGTATTGATGCAGCCGGAAATGACGTCTTCGCCTTCCCGCACACTCCTGGGCACACTCTCTCCGGTCAGGGCAGAAGTATCCAGGGCGGAATGGCCTTCAATGACGACGCCGTCAATCGGGATCTTTTCTCCGGCACTGACAACCACCACAGAACCAATTTCAACCTCGTCCGGATCAACGCGTTCTGTATGTCCCGACTCATCTTCAAGATTGGCATAGTCGGGTCTTATATCCATCAGGTCGGAGATGTTTCTTCTGCTCCGTCCGACGGCAACGCTCTGGAAAAGCTCGCCGATCTGATAAAAGAGCATGACTGCAGCGCCTTCTGCGTAGTCGCCAGTGCGGACGCGTCCGAGCACAATCGCGCCGATGCTGGCGACAGCCATGAGAAAATTCTCATCAAACGGCTGACGGTTGCGGATGCCTTTCCATGCCTTGATCAGAATGTCGTATCCGACAACGAGGTAGGGAATAAGGTAAAGGAAAAATCTGAGCCATCCGTCCATCACGCCGTCGAGCGGGAGAAAATGAAGAACCACCATGAAGACCGCGGCAATGATGATCCGGATGAGAACTTTTTTCTGTTTCCTGTTCATACTACAGGCCTTTCTGATCACTTTTTACAGATCATCAGAGGAAAATCTCGCAGTCGCTTTCGATCCGCTTGCAGTTTTTCAGCACATCCTGCATGACGGAGTTGTGGTCAGCGCCTTCATCGAAAGAGACAATCATTTTCAGTGTCATGAAATTGACCGTGCAGTCGGCAACACCGGCTGTTTTTCGGGCAGCATCTTCCATTTTGGCGGCACAGTTGGCACAGTCAACATCGATTTTATATGTCTTTTTCATGGAAAGAACCCCTTTCATGATACATTGAACATATGAACAACTGTTCATATGTTTGTCGAACTGAGTATAGCACCATCCCCGGAGCCTGTCAACAGAATAAAAGGCCTCTGAAGAGGTGCGCGCTATGCCTGTGCGTGTTCCTTTTCTGCGCGGCGGCGTTCGCTTTCTTTTTTGGAATAAATGCAGCCGCACCAGTCCTGGCGGTACAGATGATATTCCTTCGAGCGCTGGATGGAGCGGAGGTAGCCGTCTGCCTTTTTAAAATCTGAAAACAGATAGGGAACCCCGTAGGTTTCCGCGAGTTCGCCGCCGATGAGATTGAGTTTGTCGGCATTCTTCAGCGGAGAAATCGAGAGCGTTGTGGTGAAATAGTCATAGCCGCCTTCTTTCGCGTGACGGGCCGTTTCTTCCAGGCGCAGGCGGTAGCAGGCAAAGCAGCGTTCTCCGCCTTCGGGGACATCCTCAAGACCTCTGGCAATCTCCTCAAAGCGTTCAGGTTCATAGGACCCGATTTCCACCCGGGGAGGCAGCCCCAGCGGCATTTCGCGGGTCAGGCGCTCCAGCTCACAGGCCCTGCGGTCAAATTCTTCTCTGGGGGAAATGTTGGGATTGAAATAAAAGCAGGTGACATCAAAATGCGCGCACAGCTCTTCCAGACATCCGGAAGAACACGGAGCACAGCAGACATGAAGCAGAAGACGGGGATGGGTGTCCGGGTGTTTATCGATCTCTTCGAGCATTTTTAAACGCCAGTTGGTTTTATTCATACAAGATCACCTTGCTATGTTAGTCAGTGATGGAAAGAGTATAGGATGAACGCTGAAAAAAGGCAAGAAAACTGCCAGACAGCATGAGATGAACAGAACAAGGACAAAAGATTTTTTTTCGTGAGTATTTCTTATTATTCTGCTTTCTGCTATCATGAACAAGTATCATTCTTATTCATTCGCTGCATTTTCTTTTTTCGCAGCAGATAGGAGTATTTCATTATGCAGGAAACAGAAAGCGTAAAAATGATCACACGGTTTGAAGAGACGCCCGAATATCAGGCGTTCCTCCAGAGGCACGAGGAAATGGAACTGGCCACGGACCATCATGATCCTTATTTTGCCATTCATGATTCACCTCTGACCGACACTTCGATTATGAATGGACGCCGCGTGCTGAATTTTGGCTCATACAACTATGTGGGCATGTCAGGACGCAAGGAAGTCTCCGAGGCGGCCAAGGAGGCCATTGACAAGTATGGCACGAGCGCCAGCGGAAGCCGTCTTCTCGCAGGTGAAAAAACACTGACCCAGACACTTGAAAAGGAACTGGCGGCCTGGAAGCACACGGAAGACTGTCTGGTTCTGGTCAGCGGCTTTGGCACCAATCAGACGTTTGTCGGCAACTTCTGCGGTGACGGGGATCTGATCCTCTATGACGAGTATGCACATTCCTCCATCTGGCAGGGCTGCCAGATGAGCCGTGCGACCTGCCGTCCGTTCCCGCACAACGATGCAAAGGCACTGGACCGCATTCTCTCCACGCGCAGAAGCCGCTTTGCCAAGGTGCTGATTGTGATTGAAGGCGCATACAGCATGGATGGTGACATTGCAGACGTTCCGGCTATCATTGAAGTGAAGAAAAAGTACGGCTGCTTCCTGATGGTGGACGAGGCGCACTCCTCCTGCGTGCTCGGCGAGACCGGCGGCGGTGTGGATGAATACTTCCACCTGGATCCCTCGGATATTGATATCAAGATGGGCACGCTCTCCAAGGGACTGGGAGCCTGCGGCGGCTATCTGGCAGGACCGAGAAGCATTATTGAATACATGCGCTATTTCCTGCCCGGCTTCGTGTTCTCCGTGGGCATTTCTCCCGCACTGGCGGCCGCGGCCCTGACCAGCTGCCGTCTGCTGCAGAGCAATCCGGAAATCATGCAGAGAATGCATCATAACATTCACTTCTTCGCAGAGGAAGCCAGGAAGCGCCATCTGAACATCTGCCTTGCCGGTAAAACGGCCGTCATTCCTGTGCTGATCCGGGATGACCTGGCAGCCTATCGGCTTTCCAATGCACTTCTGGAGAAGGGCGTCTTCGTTCCGCCCGCGGTCTTCCCGGCCGTGCCGAGAGATCAGGCAAGACTCCGCTTCTGTGTGATTTCTGAGCACACGGATGAGGAAATTGTGCAGGCTCTGGATACCTTGGTGGAATGCGCCAGGGAACTGGGCATTACACTCCCGGAATAATCCACTGTTCGCATCATAAAAACAGCTGTCCGCTGCAAAAGGCGGGCAGCTGTTTTATTGCAGGGATCATCTGTCAGGATGGCTTTTGGATCTCAAAGAGAATACAGGTGTGGAGCGCATTGCGGTAGGGAATCTCCACGGTTTCACCGGTGGGCTGCATGCCGCTTTTCTCCATGACTCTCTGGCTGGGCGTGTTTCCGGCAAAGAATCCGGCACGGATGCGGGTATATCCCATCCCGAACAGTTCATGGATGGCTGCCTGCAGGGCTTCTGTAGCATATCCCTGGTTTTGGAAGGAAGGGTGGACGACGTAGCCGACTTCGATGACCGGAAAGGCATTCTCGGTTTCATTGATCCACCCGATCAGTTCATCCTGCAGTCTGATGCTGTAGATGAAACGGTCTCTGTTTTGGGAGAGGCGGAAAAGACGCTCAAAGAGCGGCCTGGACGCTTCGCGGCACGGAAACTCCGGAAGCATGTAGGTCCTGCCGATTGCCTGATCGGTCAGCATGTCCATGGCGCGTTCAGCGTCATCGGGGGAGAAAGGGCTCAGCACAAGATGCGCGGTGTGCAGGAATTCGGAGCGGACAGGCAAAAGCGTCACCTCCCTTACAGGAACCGCTTGAAGGTTTCCAGCAGGGACACCATCTGATAGCGCAGCAGCCAGGCCGCCTGATTCCATTCAGGAACATCCTTGATCACTTCAAGCAGCGGAAGAATATCCTTTTCTGTCTGCACGACATACTCGATCATCCGGTGACGCGTAAAGCCGTAGGACATGCCGGAAAGATTATTGACACGGTCAATGCACTTGATCAGGCAGGCGAGCGGGGTGTTGCGGATGTTCCGGTAATAGTCAGGCATGATCTGCGCTTTGGGCCCCGGATACGAGTTGTAGCTGACGAGACGAACAGCTTCCTGCACACGCGGTGATACCGGCAGTTCATCCGGAGCCGTTCCCGTGTCCTCCAGCACATCGTGGAGCAGGAGCGCAGAGAGCACATCGTCGTCCGTGAGGCCCATGGCAAGGGCATGGCTGGCCATGGTCAGCGGGTGAATGATATAGGGGACAGGGACCGGTCCCTTGCGGACCTGGCCTGCGTGTTTTTCACGGGCAAAGGGAAGAGCCTTCAGCGTCTGGGGCAGGCTGTAAGCCTGTGCCTTCGCCTTGAGATAGGTGTACATCCGCTCTTCATCAAACAGTTTTTCGCGAAACGTCCAGGACGTGTTCTCCCCGGAGAGAAGACTGTCCATGGACAGGTCCAGTGTTCTGCACAGCAGCTGCAGATGCGGGACGTCGGGCAGGCTTTCATCGCGTTCCCATCCACTGACGGCCTGAAAGGTCACCTGGAGCAACTCAGCGAGTGCTTCCTGTGTCAGATGCTTTGCTTTTCTGGCGGCTGCTATTTTTTCTCCAGTGGTCATGGTCTGCCTCCTTTCGGCGGATATAGTATAGAACTTCTGCGGATTCCGGGCAATAAGGCAGGACTGGAAAGATGGGGATGCACTTCAATCATCACTTGAACCGAAAGTGATAGACAAGACGGCAAAAACTGTATAAAATGGGAGATAATCGGCATATCACGGCAGGAAATGCCGCCGGGACAAAGAAAAGAAACTACGATCAATTCATGGAGGCGATCTGCTATGCAGTACGAAGACATTATCAGGAAAATGACACTGGAAGAAAAATGCCTGTTGCTCTCCGGCAAGGATGAATGGCATACCCATGATATCGAGCGCCTTGGCATCCCTTCCATGATGCTTTCAGACGGTCCCAGCGGTCTGCGGAAACAGGCCGGCGCAGGCGATCATCTGGGTCTGAATGCATCCACCAATGCAACATGCATTCCCTCTGCATCCACCATTGCCAATTCCTGGAGTGAAAAGCTGGCAGAAGAGATGGGCAGCGTGGTTGGCGCGGATGCGCGCAGCCAGAACGTTCAGGTCCTTCTCGGACCCGGTCTGAATACCAAACGATCCAGCCTCTGTGGACGCAGTTTTGAATATTATTCCGAAGATCCCTATCTGGCAGGAAAGCTGGCTGCAGGCTATATCCGCGGCGTGCAGTCCAACGGCGTTTCTGCCTGTGCCAAGCATTTTGCTGCCAACAGCCAGGAAATGCTGCGCATGCATTCGGATTCTGTCATGGACGAAAGAACACTGCGCGAACTGTATCTGACCAACTTTGAAATTGCCATCACGGAAGGCAAACCGCGCTGCCTCATGACCAGCTACAACCGTCTCAACGGAACCTATACCAATGAGAACAGCATGCTGCTCAAGGATATCCTTCGCGGTGAATGGGGATACAAGGGCATGGTCGTCACGGACTGGGGCGGAAGCAACAGCTACGTGGAAGGCGTCCGTGCAGGCATGAACCTCGAAATGCCGGTGGCCGGCGCGGATTCTGCACTGCAGCTGATGGATGCGGTGAAAAAGGGCACCATCAAAGAGAGCGTCGTGGATGAGCGCGTGGACCAGCTGCTGGACATGATCCTCACCCTGACCAAAGCGGAACCTGTCGCTGCTCCGGACAGCAAAGTGCAGCATGAAAAAGTGCGCGAGGCTGCGGAAAAATGCATTGTCCTCCTGAAGAATGAAGGAAAGATCCTCCCGCTCAGGCAGGATGCAAAAGTGGCTGTGATCGGCTCCTTCGCCTCCAAGCCCCGCTATCAGGGCGCTGGAAGCTCCATGGTCAATCCGCAGACCGTCGACCAGACGCTGGACATCCTCAAAGAATACTTCCCTGAAAATGTCGGTTTCTGCGAGGGCTTTGAGCGGCTTGACCGCGAAAACAGCAAGCTGGCTGCTGAGGCGGAAGAACTGGCCAGGAAGGCGGAAGTGGTTCTCCTGTACATCGGACTTCCCGAAGGCTTTGAGACCGAAGGTCTTGACCGGACCCATATGCGGCTCCCCGGCAACCAGATCAGCCTCATCCGCCGCCTGAAGGCCGTCAACCCGCATATCGTGTGCGTGCTTTCCTGCGGCAGCGCCGTGGAAATGCCCTGGATTGATGACTGCGAAGCACTGGTGTACGGCGGACTCGGCGGCGAGGCCGCGGCGCCTGCCATGCTGCGCGTGCTGTCGGGCAAGGTCAACCCCGGCGGAAAACTGGCAGAAACGTTCCCGATCGAATACAGCAAGACACCGGTCAGCAGGTATTATCCCGGAACGGAAGCAACCAGCGAATACCGTGAAGGCATTTATGTGGGCTACCGCTATTTCCAGACGGCAAAGCAGGAGGTTCGTTTCCCCTTCGGTTTCGGCATGAGCTATACGGACTTCAGCTATAACAACCTGAATGTCACAGATGCGGGTGTCTCCTTTGAAATCACCAATACCGGCAGCGTGGACGGCGATGAGATCGCGCAGCTCTACATTGCCCTGCCCGGAGCCAAGATCTTCAGACCGGCTGAAGAACTGAAAGGCTTTGTACGTGTGTCCCTGAAGGCGGGCGAGACGAAGAAAGTCACCATTCCTTTTGATGCCTATACATTCCGCTATTACAATGTGCAGAGCAAATCCTTTGAGGTGGAGGGCGGCACCTACGATATCATGATCGGCGCCTCCTGCCAGGATATCCGTCTACGCGCAACCTTCAGCGTCAAGGGAACCGGAAAGCAGAATCCGTACGCCTCCATTCCCACCGATTCCTATAAGAACTGCCAGATCATGGATGTGCCGGACAGGGAATTCCAGGCGCTGCTGGGCAGGAAGCTTCCGGTCCATACGTGGGATAAATCCAAGCCCCTGGAACTCAATGATACTGTCCGTCAGCTCTTCTATGCGAAGAACCCTGTGGCACGGCTGCTCTACAAGATCCTGACCGGCAAGGTCAACAAAGCGATTGAGAATGGCAAGCCGGATCTGAACCTGCTGTTCATCTACAATATTCCGTTCCGCGGCATGGCCAAGATGATGGGCGGCATGGTGAGCATGCAGATGGCTGAAGATATGCTGCTGATGTGCAACGGACACTGGCATAAGGGTCTGGTGCGACTGATTCATCACTACTTCCATCGGCCGCAGCTGGAAAGCCAGAAGAAGGCTAAGAAGGCCTGAGCCTGACAGGGAGACCTGAGCCCCTTTCAGCACAATCAACATCAAAACACGGCGAAAAGGGCCGCAGCAACCTATGCAAAGGATGTGTTCCGGTCAGGCGAAAGGGGTGGGGCAGTTTGACTCTGAGAAAAAAAGGGTATATGATAGGTACAGAAAGAATGCAGAATCAAATGTATAACCCCATATGG
>R21__coassemble_1466_pt1 | contig 15739 bp, 15 predicted proteins | sample R21__metabat2_high_PE_034 | metagenome-assembled genome bin R21 | reverse complement strand
AGAATCGTCTCCACCCTCATTCTTTGTCTCTGCCTTTCCTTTGCTGGACACGCTGAAATCCCAAGCGTTGACTTATCCACCTTTTCATTAGAGGAACTCAACCAGGTTAAGGCGGACATTGCCAGTGAAACCCAATTGCACCATGAAACAAGCGCCAAGGTTCAGGAAGATGTTCTGAAAGCTGTAAAGGCAGCTACGGAGCAAATCTATTCTGAAAAAGGCCTCACGGTTTCCTGGGCCTGGTATGACTGGGAATACAAATACACCAGAAACGTTGACTTCTTCACCCTGACAACTCATTTGGATTATGAGGATTCAGAAAAGAAAGGTCACAAAGTCGATGTATCTGCAGAACTGTATTATGACGGGAGCGCTTATCATGTCTATCGGTTAATGCTGGATAAGGAGCAGGTATATTCCAGCGACTATGTTCTTCCGGCGAATCTTCTCATTGACACTGGCTCCGTTACTGTCAATGAAAAGACTGGTATAAACCTTTCTTTACTGACTGCTTCTGAATTAAAGGATTTTGAGAAAATTGTTCAGAAAGAGATTGACACCAATCATAACCCTCGGAACAGCAGCAGAGTAAATGATACATTGAAAAAAACTGTTGAAGCCCACTTTTCTGCCTTAGGGGTTAAAGTTGATTGGCCATGGTTTGATTATGATTACACTTGTGACTGGGATTGTTATACAGAAACGACAAGGATTTCATATGAGCTTGATGGCACCAAGCACAGGGATGAACGGGTTTATGCGGAGATCTTCCCAGATAACGGGCAGTACCGTGTTTATTATCTGGTAGTGGGTGATAATATCCTTATTAATGATCTGGATTCAGCAACAGATGCAAATGCTCTGTTCTTCCTGCGGAAACGTGCGTATGCAGAGGCTGTGCAGCTTCTCTCTGAAGAAAACTATGAAGAGGCATATGCCATTTTTGATAAACTGGGAGACTTTGACAACAGTTTAGAACTGAGGGAACGCTGCGTTGACGCTGTTGATCAATTGCGATATGAAAAAGCACAGTCTCTGATGGATTCCAAGAAATATGAGGACGCAATTGCGATCTTCGAATCTCTTGGCGATTATTCTGATAGCAGCCAAAAGGCAGCACAGTGCAGGGAAGCAATTAAAGAGATTGCTTATCAAAACGCTCTGGCTCTGATGAATGCAGGCGACTTTGAACAGGCAATTGCTGGATTCACTGACATCTCCGATTATAAGGACAGCCAGCAAAAAATCAGTGAATGCCAAGCTGGCATCACTGAAAATGAATACAATCGTGCTGTTGAAATAATGGCTGAAGGAAAATACGCGGAGGCCATCGCTATCTTCGAAACGCTAAACGGTTATTCTGAAAGTGAAGCAAACATCCTCGCTTGTCAGGAAAACATCAATAGTCAGAATTATACGCAGGCCGAGGAACTCTATGCGTCAGGCAAGTATGCAGAGGCAATGGCTGCGTTTTCTGCGCTCGGGGATTATAAGGATAGCAAAGACCGCGCAGCGCAGCTTCAGGAAATCATCTCTTCTATCGACAGGGAAATAACTCTGGCCGAGTCGGAGTTCTTCATTTTCCAAGGACAGAAGATCGTCTTGGAACCAGCGGTCTCTAAAACAAACCAGAATGCCGCAAATGAAACGTCTCTCGTTTACACCTCCAGCGATCAGAATATTGCCCGCGTAGGAAAGGATGGAACAGTCACTGCCGCCAAGGTCGGTGAAGCCACCATCCGCTGCGAAGCGGCTGACAACCCCTATGTTATGGTGGAAGCCACTATTCACGTGGTTAAGAATGTGAACCGTATCGTCTTGAGTTCAAACAAGGCTGATCTTTCAATCCCGGAACAGAATGGAAACAGCAGTACACAACTGACGGTCTCGATCGAGCCAGAAGATGCTCATATCAAAACGGGTGTATGGTCTTCCAATAATGAGAAGGTTGCTACGGTCGATCAGGAGGGAAAGATCACCGCAGTAGGCGTCGGACGTGCAGTCATAACATTTACTTCTGATGATAATTCGAAGGGAAAGAAAGCGGCTACATGCAACGTAAATGTTGTTCAGGCAGTAACATCTCTGGAGCTTACTGAGACATCTGGTATCATTTACGTGGGCAAGCCAACTCAACTTAAGCCCACAATCGAACCCAAGAATGCTGCAAACAAAAAGTTAACCTGGACTTCCAGCAATGAAGAAATTGCTACGGTAAACGCCAATGGTCAGATCAATGGAATCAAACCCGGAGAAGTCGTGATTACTGCCAGTTCTTCTGATGGCCCGTCTGTGAAGTATAACGCGACCGTGAAGATGCCTCCAGTTACTTTGAAAGTATCCGGTACTGCAAAATGCATAGCTAAGAATCATGTTGGGAACAAATGGACCAAAGGATTCCTTCTGAATGGAGACGATATTAAGGGTACTGGAAAAGTGACTGTGGAGAATGGGGACATCATTACAGTTGGATGCTGGATAGAAGAAAACGATGCCAATCCTGAGTCAGATGGCTTTACCGAAAAAATAGAGATTACTCCCGAAATAATGACCAAAGGATTGAAGATTGAGCGGACAGTCTATGTGACTGAGAACGGCGGTAGGTATTCTGGTTACTCTGCTGAATGGAGCGTCGTGATCACTATAAAACCATAAATAACACGCATATGCGTGATTAGGGAGGCGTTGTCATGAAAAAGTTTCTCGGGTTCTTGTTAGCTGTTCTTCTATTGCCTGTTTTTGCAAGCGCTGAAGTGGACGTCAAGGCTTTATCCACAGAAGAACTTCTTGCATTGAGGGTATCGATCGTCGATGAACTGATGGCACGAGGCGAGATGAAGTCAGCGAATGTGCCTGCGGGCGAGTACGTTGTTGGTGAGGATATCCCAGCGGGAAGTTATAGCATCACAACAGATCAGCTTCTGGTAACGATTGTTGTCGGCGATTATGATGGAATGTATGTAGTCAGTCCTGACTCTCCCGTAGGCAAGCTCACCCTAAAGGCTGGAGATAAAATCCAAATCACAGGGAAAATTGTACTGACGAAATATGCCGGATTATCTTTCGAATAATTAACTCTATGTTTTCAGGCTGAAAGGAGGGGAATCGGTGAAAAGGATTGTTGCATTGTTTTTAATGATGACGCTTTTAACAACATGCGCTGTGAGTAATGCGGCATCCAGTTACACGGATCTTATTAGCTCAGTACTTGATTCTATGAATCAAAATAACAAGAGCGCATCAGGTGCCCCACAACAGACTGCAAATGGAGCATATAGAGCGGTTGAGATGCTTACTCTTATGGCATATCGGCTGGATTCTTCAAACAGCTATACTGAAATAATAGACAGTGCCATCGACACCTTAAATGCTAACAACAAAAGTCTGTCCAGTGCGCCACAGCAGACCGCTAACGGATTATACCGATGCGTCGAGCTTCTGGCAGTGATTGGACTTGAATTGGATTCATCTGGGAAATACAGGGAATTCATCCTTCAAGTGCTGGAAGATATGGATACCAACAATAAGAGCGCTTCAAGTGCTGTTCATCAGGAAGTGAACGGTGCATATCGCATGGTGGACATGCTAACGATTATCGCCTATGAAAAGGGCGTTGATTCCACCATGATCTCTACCGTTTTGGATTCATGGAAATCTGGTGATTCATCTGCCTCTGGGGCACCACAACAGCTTGTAAATGGGTTATATCGCTGTGTTGAGCTGGCTTATATGATTGGCAGCAAATCGGATTCATGGGGAATCTGGAGTTCTTATTTTTCCAGTGTATATGATAATTGGGTTGACATCAACAAAAGCTGCCAGGGTGCGCCACAGCAAGCGGCAAATGGGATGTACCGCTTTGTAGAAATGCTCGCAGGTTGGGCTCAGACATTATAAAGGGGAGATTGGATCATGAAAAAGAAAGGGTTGCTCATCTCAATTCTGCTTCTGATTCTGTTGATTTTCTCTGTCAGTACTGCCTCTGCAACAGAAAAAGTTGAAGATTATGGTGTAGAGATTATTGCGAATTGTTGGACTGCAAATACAGGCTTTGGTGGGTCAACCTTGTATGTTCCCTATGTTAAAGTGAATGTCACGAACAAAAAAACAGAAGCGGTTTCGAAAATCACCGTAAAGGTTGTGTTCTATGACGAGACCGAAAAAAGCATTATGTCAGATGAAACAAGCTATCTTGTTTCAAGTTCTGACGATCCTCTGAAACCTGAATACAGTAAAACTGCTTTCGTCAAGGCTTCTGTGGGATATCGTTCAAAACTAAACGAATCAAAGCTCCCAACAATCACTGCCGAAGTTTACGTAAACGATATGCTTTATGGACAAGTGGAAATTGCTAAAACATATAGCGAAAAAAAGGTGTCACAGTTTCTGACGGGAGAGCAAAGAGAAGCGACGACAGAAATCGCCCAATTTGAAACTGACGACCCATTTGGAGTAGTAGTAACTGCAAGTTATTGGACTGCAAATACCGGGTTCACTGGTCAAACACTTTATGTTCCTTATGTTAAAGTCAAAGTGACTAATCAGGAAGAGCAGGCTGCAGAGAAGGTCGTTGTTAAAACAGTTTTTTTAAATGAATCAGATCAATCTGTCTTAGACGACGAATCAGATTACCTGATTTCTTATGGGGATACCCCTCTTAAAACCGGATACAATAAAACATCATTTATGAAAGCCGGCGTGGGATATAAGCGGCAAATTCCTGTGGATAATCTCCCAACAATTAAAGCCGAAATCTATATCAATGATGATTACTATGGGAAAGTCGATATCAACAATACTTATCAGGAAGAAACACTAAACATTGTCCTATCAAAGTCACAAAACGAAAGTGAATCAGAAAGCGCTGTCACTGTTGATCCAGATAATCCTTATTTGGTTACTGTTGTAGGAAATTGCTGGACCCTAGAAAGTGGATTTGGCTCTTCACTTTATGTTCCTTACTTGAAGCTAAATATTCTTAACCAGTCAGGTGAGCCAATTCAAAAAATGAAACTCAAAGCTGTCTTCTATGATGAAGCGGAAAAAGTTGTTTGGTCAGATACATCAGACTACCTCGTATCAAGTTCGGATTCTCCAGTGCGTCATGGATATAGTAAAACTTCTTTTATTAAAGGTTCAGTTGGATATAGAGCCAAGATCGATGAAAGCAAACTTCCAAAGCTGACAGCAGAAATCTATCTGGATGATACGCTTATAGGCGAAACAGCAATCAACAACACATACCTGGAATCTTCCATTTCCCAGCCATTAACAATGAAGGAGAAGGCCGAGGAGGAAACCTCTGATTCCGAGCAAGAGGATCCTTTTGCAGTAATCATCACAACAAATTGCTGGGCAGCAAACACTGGTATTTCATCTACGCTATATGCTCCATATCTGAAAATAAAGGTTATTAACCAGCAAGGAAAGCCAGCCGATAAGGCTACAATTAAGGTTGTCTTCTACAATGTGTCAGAAAAAACTCTTTGGTCTGACGAAACCAGTTATCTAATCTCATCAAGCGATACTCCTTTGAAAAATGGGTACGGGAAAATAGCATTTGTTAGAGCATCCGTTGGCTACAAGTCAAAAATTCCAGAGTCAAAAATGCCAAAGATAACTGCAGAAGTATATGTAAATGATGAGTTCTACGGGGAAGTTGAGATAAATAACACATATGATGAAGCACCAATATCTGTAGTGTTGGAGAAAACCACAGAGTTATCTTCTGACAGTTCTATTTCCCAAGGAGAAACAGATGGCAAGGATTATGGAATCCAATACCTCTCAAACTGCTGGACATCCAACAAGGGACTAAATGGACAAACACTGTATGTACCTTATCTGAAGATCAATGTTACCAATCAAATGAATAAAGCAGCAGACCGAATTGTAATCCATGTGGTTTTTACCAATGAATCGGATAAGACTGTTTGGTCAGATGAGCAGGATTATCTGGTGTCATATGGTGATACCGCCCTGAAGCCTGGATTTAACAAAACGGCCTTTATCCATTCCTCAGTCGGCTACAAATCAAAGCCAACTGTGAATAATCTGCCTGCAATTACTGCCGAAATATACATAAATGATGAATTGTACGATACAGTGTCAATAGAAAAGGTGCTTGGTAACTAAAGAATTATTATGAATTGGAGGATGGAACCATGAAAAAAGTTATCTCAATGTTGCTCGTCTTGATCTTGCTTTGTGTAGCGGTGACTGCTTCAGCTGCGGGGAAACTTTCTACAACGAAGGAGAACTTCTGGGTTATATCCAGCTACTGGACATATGCGTATGCTTACGCAAAAGTGGAGAATGTGGGTAACAAGCCAATCAATGTAAATGCAGGTGTTTTGGAAGTGTATGATGAAAATGGAGATGTGATTACATCCAGTGACTATTTGAGTACCTACGCCAAGTGCCTGCAGCCTGGTGAATATACGTATGTTTCAATTTCCAAGGAAATCGAAATGGCCGAAAATGTGGGCAAACCAGATGACTACATGTTAACCATAACAGGAAAAACTGACGATACCAGTTCTACACTGCGTTTACCAGTAGAAGGAAAGCTATCTCTTGGCGAATCAAACGGTTGGTGGACAGAAGACTACATGTATGCCACAGTAACCAACAACACAGACGATGTTGTCTACAACATCTCCACTGTATTTGCTTTGCTTGATAACGAAGATAATATACTCTACATTGGAAATGACTCTCTCTACAATTCTCACGGATTAACGCCTGGTAGTTCTATCGTTATTAAAGCGGAAATACCGTCCACATCAATGGATTATTTTACGGCTAAAGGCATCAAACCTACGGTTCTGGATGTAATAGCATATGTTGATAGATGACAGAAAGCGACCTGTTCACATCCACGCTACCAACTCGTTCACATCCACGGTTGAACGTAACGATGTGCCCCCACCTTCTCGTTAACATCCCGGGAGGCAACTCGTCAACATCAACGATGGCAACTCGTTCACATCCACCAAAGCTAACCAATGAGCAGGGCACATTGGACGTTCAACCGATTTGCGTACCCTTTTGAGGAAAATCTGCGTACCCATAAAAGCCGCCAGTCTTTTGAAATCAAAGGGTCTGGCGGTTTTGAAAACGGTTTGATGTTTTGACCAGATCGTGAGAGCACATCGTTCACATCGATGGGGTCACTGGTTCGAGTCCAGTACAGACCACTTCTGGAATCCTTGCTATATAAGGATTCCAGTTTTTTTGTTTCCCTGGGCACAGAAAACGATGTGCTCAGTGGGCACACTTTTGGGCACACGTCGTGTCTGTTTCGCCATTGTACCTGCATGTCGAACGTGCTATACTGGAAGTGCCAGGAAAAAGGAGTGGATGAGCATGGCCAAAATGATTCCAAAGAAAAAGCTGAGCAAGAAAGCACAGAAGGAACTCAACCGGCAGCGCCGGGTCCTGTGGGACTTCAGCCCTGTCACCCGTACGGTGGACAGCAAAAAACTGTATAACCGCAAAAGAAACGCTCGTGACCGCTATGATGACGGTACGAACGTTTCTTTTTCTTATGCCTGATTACTGGGCGTCAAAGACCATGGACACCGTTGCGGATACAATCAGTTTTGCTGCCTGCACAACGGTTCCGGCATCTTCTTCTGCTTCTTCCCAATCCATTCCCTTTGCCCGGACATTGCCGACCTGGTTGGAATAACTGTAGACGCCGCCTTCTGAAATGCTCTGAATGCCGGCAATCTTCAGTCCCGCAGTTTCTGCCAGAATCTCCGCCTTCTTTTTAGCATCGGCAACAGCCATTTTCATAGCCTCCGCTTCGGCCTGGGAAGGATCGGATGCGGAGAAGGAAATGCCGTTGAGTGTATTGGCACCGGCTGCAAAGGCGGCATCAATCACCATCCCCGCGCTGTCCAGTTCCGTCACCCGGACAGACAGTGTGGAACTTGCATTGTATGCTGTGAGTTCCTCCAAACTGTCCTTGTAATCATACATGGCATAGATATTCATGAACTCCGTGTTGATGTTCTCTTCTTTGACGCCCTTCTCGATCAGCGCTTTCCGGATGGCTGCAATGCTTTCATTGACTTTCTGCTGCGCCTTGAGTACATCCTTGTCTCTGGCATTGACCCCCAGTGAAATCACTGCGGTATCCGCGCTCAGACGCACTTCCCCGGTTCCGCTGACGGTGATCGGGGTTTGCGCCAATGCAGAAGCTGTGAAAAGCATCACAGCGAGAATAGTCCAAAGCGTTACAATTTTCTTCATGGTGGTTTCCTCCTTTTTGAGCCGCATTTTATGACAGTGTTCCCACTCTCATCTATAAGACGCAGCATGCTATGAAAAAGTTCCCTGAAACGGCCGGCGCCTGTCCTCCAGGTTGAACACCGGAAAGCCCTTCAGTCCAAGAGTTGGTCTGTCAGCAATCATTCTTCCCCCCTGGCAGGATACGTAACAAAAGTATGACAGGGAGAGAAAACACGCTTCTGGTTCGTTTTTATGATGAAGGTCACATCCTGTGACGCGGTGAAGTCTGCATGCGTTTTGCCGCATGCTGCAGACTTTACAGGGGCAGCGCGGGAACCCTGACTCTTCAAACACCAGCAACTGGAGGAACCAACAGAATGATCAAGCGATGTTTCGGGCTTATACTGGCTGCCGCCATGCTGACTGCAGCCGCAGGCGCATCGGCAGCACCCGCTCTCTCCCCGGAGGAAGTCATCGAGCAGGTGGCTGTACCCATGGCACAGAAGAATGATGATGCCAATTATTCCAACGATGAACTGAAGGAACTGATCACGGTCCTGAATGAAAACGGGATCACCCTCGATGAAAACTCAGAGGTGATGCAGGCCTATGCTTCGGGCCATGGCTACTGGGAACGGGAGACGCTGCGTGAAATCTGTCTCTCTGTTTTCGGATCCGATGAAAAGGCGTGGACCATTGATCAGCGGTACCGCTACGGGGAAATCATGGTCGCCATCGGTGCGTTCGGTTTGAATGTCTGTGTACTCCCCGGAGAGGGCGATATGAGCGTAGAAGATGCACATATTCTCGCAGCCCACGCCCTGGAAGATGCCTTTGACATTGACCTCCCGTTGCAAAGCGATGCTCAGTGGCTCATCTATGAGTCCTTCGGTCTGGGCCTGGATGTGGAAACCGGTTCCTATCCCCCGAAAAACGCACGATGGTCTTTTGTGTATTTTGATCGTGCATCCGACAGGAGCGTCTATACCGTTTCCTTTGACCGCGCGGGCGGAGACATTCAGACCAGCCGCCATGACGAATCGGAAGACCGGAGTGACACTGCAGATGCCTCCCGGCTGACGGATTCAGGCGCACAGGAAGCCATGGAGCATTTCGGCGAAATGATGCATTTCTGGCCGCCGGACATGGTGCAGCAGGTATATGGAGATGACTATGCTGTTCCTTCTGAAGAAGAATACAGGAAGGCAGTGCAGATCGCAGAAGATGCGGTCATGGAGCGCTATGGCGAAACGGCCCTCACCGGACCTGCCCCTTTTCAGATTGGTGTCCTGCATCAGCGTTTTGATGACACTGCCGAAGCCAGCCGCGTCCAGCTGAACTGGGATTTTGTGTTCACAACGGATCCGGATCATATCTCCGATGGTTATCGGGTCCAGTTCATTCAGTTCCAGTACACCGACGGAAAAGAAGAAATCGATGCACTCACTGTCGGGCCGGCCAACATGGGCAACGGCTGACACCAGAAAAGCCCGCAGATTCATTCCTCTGCGGGCTTGTTCTGACTAATGTTCATCCTATACAGGAAGCAGGGAAAGTCCCCTGCTTTTTTGTTTGAAAACCGTTCCCGACGTGTCTGCTTCCGCTGATGACATTTTCTGACGAATGCAGGATCACTGGACAGACGCATCCGCATCTTCCAGTGAAAACACGGGGACATCACATGTTTCAAGCGCTTCCAGGGAGATGCCTGCCTGGTTTGATCCTTTCCCCTGATCCTTCACATAATACAGGTCCACTGTATGGTTCAGTCTGTCGAGCTGAAGCCTTGCTGCATAGTCGTGGGTTACACGACCAAAGTCCCATGCCGCAGCCGATATCACATCCGCACCGCTGGTCAGCTGCAGTTCGACGGCTTTATAAATTCCCTTCGAGACAGAGACTGCCGTTCCCAGAAGCCTGACTGCATTTCCCTGCACGGATTCCAGCGCAAAGGGACTGTATACCAGAACCTCAAAGGAAAGCGTTTTCTTCCACTGCATGGTTCCATCGGATGAAAAGTACCGAAGAACAGATTCCCTGGAGCTGCCGTCCCTGACATGAACAAGAAAGACACCACCCGCCTGATCACACGCCAGCATGGTCCATCCCCACTGGGGCTGCTGTTCAAAAACCGTCGACCAGAGACACTGCCCGTCCGGAGACAGCCTGCAGAGTGCGAGCATCGGATGATCGGACAGTTCATCGAGCGAAAACACAGCAGCCCAGCCGTTGTCTGCAGCGTCCGTGCAGTCCAGGAGCCCTGAACATTCATACACCGGATCCAAGCAGTCCGAAAGACTGATCGTCCCTGTAGTCTTTCCATTCCAGTCCCTGATGGTCAGTGTCCCTGACGTCGGATCAATCCCCGCGATGCCTGAATCCATTTCTCGGAGAAACAGAATTCCTTCCCCGGCCATCTGGTTTTTCAGGTTCCGGATCAGTTCACCTTCCCCGGCCCTGTCTGCTGCACAGACACCGATCTGGGCGGCCAGGCAGAGAAAAACAATCGTCAGCAGCCGCCTGAAGATGGTTCCCTTCATGATTTCCTTGTCCCCTTTCGGCTTTGACTTTCCAAAGACGTTCTCAGCCATTGGATGTTTTGGTTTCCAGCTTTTTCAATTGCAGGTCGTCCAGCACAATTTCCCACCAGGAATCCAGGATCCGGATCACGACATGCCAGGTCTGGTCCTTCCCGTCAAAGAAGGTGGATACCTCATCCGGGTCGATCATGTCGACTGTCACTTTTTCTCCTGCCACCAGGTGTCCATCCATCGGGTTGAGCGCAAACTGTCTTTTTGCCTCCTTCTCGGCTTCCAGTGCCTGGTGCTCCGGGATGTCTCCAGTCCTTGCATTGACCCAGACTTCCGCATGCTTTCTTGCCTTCTCATAGAACCGGAACACCCAGTACGGATCCGCAAACGATTCCATTGCCCAGTGCCCGGTATACAGATTCACTGACACTTGATCTTCTGAGCAATCTGATTCATACTTTGTCAGGAGAACATCCCTGGCTTTGCCGAGCGCATCTTCCTGAGAAATCATCCACGGCTCCGCCTCTGCATACCGCCAGGTCAGAATACTGTCCGCAAACGGCACGGAGACAAGCCAGTCCGGGTGATATTGTTTCATCCGCTCCTCTTCTGCGGTCATCAGTTCAGGCAGCATGCTGCTGAACCAGTATTTTTCCCCGATTGTCCAGAATCTGAAGGGGCCGTTCTTTTCAAGGCAGTCCTCATAGAAACGGACGAGGCCGTCCTCCGCTGTAAACGTATCCCGGACAATGTCGGATGCGGTTCTCCCGGTCTCCAGCGTGTCTGCTCCGGCCAGAGAGGATGGAAACAGCATGATGACCATGCACAGCACAAACATCGTTCTTATGATTGGAGAATGCCGGAATCCCCTGTTCATTCCCTATCCCTGCTTCCATTTTCGCCTGCCCTGGCAGGCTGATCTGTATACTGTAATAACGAACCAGACATTCCTTTCCTTCCACCCATTTCCTTTTTTGACCTTCAGACAACTCCCTGAAGACGGAAACAACACGGAGGCAAATCATGCATCGACTGACTGAAATCATCCGGCATGACATGGTTCCGGCCCTTGGCGTGACCGAGCCCGGCGCGATCGCCTTTGCTTCGGCAAAAGTCCGTACACTCCTTGATGGAAACCTGAAACACCTGACCGTATCGATGAGCAGCGGTATGTATAAAAACGCCTATTCCTGCGGTATCCCCGGCACGTCCGAAGTCGGCGCGGTATTTGCCGCTGCCCTGGGCTATGTGGCGGGAGACCCGGAAAAACAGCTGGAAGCACTCCATCAGATCACCCCACAGGACGTGGAAGCGGCCCGGGCTCTTGTCCGGGACGGCCGGGTCACAGCCGGGATGACAGAATTGAGCAGCCGGATTGTGATTACAGTCCGGGAAATAAGGCGGTGCTTTACCTGAAGCCCGGTCCAATTCTTCTGAATCTCTTTTGTAAAAGGAGTTAACTGCATGCAGAAACTCACCATTATGGATGATGCCATCGCTATCTCTGCCGTTCTTGAGCGTCAGGACACCCAGCCCGGTCCGCTCGTCCTGGTCCTGCACGGCTTTACAAGCAATAAAGAAAAAGGCCATACACTCGCCGCCTGCCGTGCCATGCATGAGGCCGGCTTTGCCACGCTGCGGTATGACCTGTACGGTCACGGTGAAACCGGAGGAAGCTTTCGGGATCATACCCTGTACAAATGGATTTCCAATACCCTTGCCGTGCTCGAGTATGCCCGCGGCCTGGATTTTGTGACGGACATCTATCTTTCCGGCCATTCACAGGGCGGACTGACCGCAGCCCTTGTCGCCGGCATGGCCCCGGATCTCATCCAGGGCCTGATCCTTCGCGCACCTGCCTTTATGATTCCGCGCGGTGCCCGGGATGGTTGCCTGCTGGGCTTTCACTTTGATCCCCTGCGCGTCCCGGATGAGGTCGAGATCGCCAGCGGGGTGATGCTTGGCGGAAACTATATCCGCACAGCACAGACACTGCATGTGGAGGAGGCCATGGACCGCTTTTCCGGCCCCGTCCTGATTGTTCACGGGGATGCAGATGATGTCGTGCCGCCCGAAGACTCGGTCACGGCTGCCGCGCGATACCGCCATGCTCAGCTGTGCATGATCCACGGCGAAACGCATCACTACAACATCTTTCCGGAGAAAACAGAGGCCTGCATACGGGAGTGGCTCCAGGCACTTCCCGGGAAGGCATAATATGACGCGGCAGCCCCAGATGACGTTTCCATCAAAGAACACCTGCAGCATGTGTCTGCAGGTGTTCTTTGATGGGGTGCATCACTCGTTCTTTCCCTCCCCGGGTCCATTCAGAAGAGGCAGAAGATACCGGATGTTCTCCTCAACCGGGAGCGTTCCGTCGACACGGATAACGGGACAGGCCGCGTTTTCAAGCCACTTCGTCACATACGTCTCTGTCCGTGCGTCCGTCATGGAAAACCAGGCCTGTTCTTTTTCATACAGATCCCCTCCAGGAAGGATCCGTTCACCGAACCGGCGGTATGAGCGCTGCCTTACACGCTCCTTCCGGATCTCCTGCGGCACTTCAATGAGCACAATATGCGAAAGGGACCTCAAAAGCAGATTTCCGTAATCTCCCCGTACCGCCGCAAAAACAAACCGGTCATTTTCTCTGATTCTTTCCTCCAAAAGACGCACGGCTTCTTCCTTGCTCCGCGGGGAAGAAAAGAGATAGGCCGGATCCTCCTTGGGGAAAAACAGATCCTCATTGTCGATGAATGCGTATCCGAGGCATGCGGCCAGTGCTGCTCCCAGTGTGCTTTTTCCTGTCCCATTCAGGCCGCAAATCAGAATCCCCATGCGCTTCCCTCCCGCATGCTACTTTTCATCATTGACCGGTATTCCCGGAGTTTCATTGCAATCTGTGCACCATGCGCGCGGTAGAAGCCGATCACATCCTCTGCTGTTTTCAGGGCCAGTGCATATTCCTCCTGCGTAATCCATCCGCGGCGCAGGGCATCTTCCAGTTCATCCCTGTCCATGACACGCGGGGAGCCGTCGCCCAGAATCACGACATCCAGAATCAGATCCTGAAACAAAGCGGCCCCGTTTGCAGGCACAACATTTTGCAGCGTCATATCAATGTACTGCTGAAAGAGCTCACCCTCGCGAAACATGGCCGTCAGCACAAAGTGTCCGCCCTCCGGAACCAGTTCCAGCCAGTCAATGCCGCGGTCAGCAATGCAAAGGCGACCCTCTGCTGTGTCCACAGTCATGGGTCGATGCATGTCCGTGAATGTGAGGCAGCCAATCCCGCCCCGAAAACAACTGTCCTCGTAACGGATACATGAAAACTGACGCTCCGCATCCGTAAACCACTCCCGCCGGTCGAGGTGCTTACCCCGGATTCCCGGGCGGGATTCTTCTGCACGTGTCAGATCAAACCGGTATACCATGACCTCGCGTTTTCCTTCCACAGCCATGTCATGCCACGCCGGGATGCATGCGGTTTCCAGTAATTCTCCGCCTGCCAGCTCGCAGGTTCTCGAAGAGGCCGTGTTGGCCGGATCGCAAGTGATGAGCACATAATCCAGGTCGTGTTTTCGGGCCAGACGGAATAAAAGGCGGCAGGCCTTCATGGCATAGTGATGCCCGCGATAGGCCGCATCAATTCCGTACCCGATATTCCCGCCATAGTACAGCCGCGAACTGTGTCCGATGCGCAGGTCGCAGCTCCCGATCTTTGTCCCGTCCGGAAGGCAGATGGAAAAATAATAGGCAGGAACCCAGTTTTTCTCCGGCATGGCTTCACTGGTTCTGTCCAGCTGAAGGACGATATCATGATCCCTGAGATCATCGACAGGCAGAAAGATCATAGCGGGGCTCCTTTGCTTCATTTTTTTCCAATTCGCAGTTCCTGGATCATCTTACCACACTTTGCATCCGAGCGGTACAGTCACTTCTGCTCTGCCCATGCATCCCATGCCGGATTGTTTCCTTTGTGTATCTTTCCCCTGCCATCATTCCACAGACATCTGAAATATGATATGATAACGCCCGCCTGGAATGTACATTCCCAAAGGAAAGGAGCCGACCCTATGAAGAGCGCAAAAGAGTACTGCACCTGCACGGATACCAGGTGTCCCTGCCATCCGGTCAATCATGATCAGGGATGCAATCTCTGCATTCAGAAAAACCTGCAGCAAAAGGAAATCCCGAGCTGTTTCTTCCACGATATTGATTGTGCAAAGCCCACGCCGGACTGGCATTACCAGGATTTTGCCGCGTTGGTGGAAAAGGCAAAGACAGAGGGAAAACTGTAAACCGCCCGCATGAAGCGTCGATTGCGCGGTGCGCACGGCTGCTGACTGAATGAGAAGCCTGAGTGCGGGCTTCTTTTTTTATCTTGCCAAAAACGCCGCCTGATTCGGCGGCGCATAATAATCCATATCAATGATTCCGTATCTTTCTTCCTGTTTCTATGGATACCGGCTTTCGCCGAATCATTTCATGTTTCATCTGCCTGCGCAGAGATGGTCGGATTAACCGATGCATGTCTGCATGCATCCCATGCAGGAACAGACATCATAATAGATATTGAACACGGCTCCAAGGCCGGAGGCCTGTGTGGTTCCGATACAGGACTCTCCCCTGACACCGTCATTGCTTTTCCGGTTTTCCAGGAACTGCTGGTCCGGTTCAGACACCTTCTGAGCCGATTGTTCCTCTTCATGCGTGTTCATCATGGTTCCAGCGTGTTTCCCTCCCTTCATGATTCTTCTCGGTGAGACTGTGCCCACCACTGATTGATACGCATGCTGCCGCTCCTCTGGCATGCATGGATCGCGCAGAATCCGAAGAATCACAGGTTTGGTGCTTGGGTTCACTGCTGGTCCTGTGCCTGAAAAAAAGGAGCTGCCCTTTACGGAACAGCCCCTGGATTTTTATGATATTCCGTCTTCCGATTACTGTCTCACCATGTAATCGTTGGC
>R21__coassemble_1454_pt1 | contig 15862 bp, 11 predicted proteins | sample R21__metabat2_high_PE_034 | metagenome-assembled genome bin R21 | reverse complement strand
GTATTGTTGTATACATTGAATGTATACACTTCATCGCCTGCAATGACGCATTAGCTGATGATGATGACGGTGTCGATCAGTTAGGGCTCTGTTGTATATTAATCAACAATCCCCAGAGACTGAAGAGCGCTGGATGCAGAGACAGCAGAAGGTGAGGAGAGCATACGATAATAACGTCCCTTTACGCCAATGAGAGGAAATGTACCGGAAGTGACAGATGACCAGATCCCACTGTCGCCTGCAGCACGGGAATTGGAGACTGAAACCTCACCAAGCAGCGTTGCACCATTGGTATCCCCGGCCTGCAGCTGTCCAAGTGGGAGAGAAGTAATGGATGGCGGAGCAACCGTGTTCAGTGGAGCTGAAGGGAAAAAGAACAGTGCAAGCAAAACCGCTGCACACAACACAGGGGCTGCGATTTTTGTAAAAACCATTGCCTGTGTCTTTCTTTTTTGCTGTCTTGCCGCCTTCATTTGAATAGCATAACGCATTTCCGGGGAAGCATGAAGACCACCAAGTGATCGATTGGCAATTTCGGGGAGCTGATCGAGTTGTTTCATTGAGCGTCATCACCTTTCAGAAGAGACTCTAAACGTTTCCGGCTTCTGCTGAGTCGGGAGGAAACAGTGCCTTCTGGCAGAGAAAGCATTTCAGCGATCTCATTGATGCCATAGCCCTGATAATAATGGAGCAGAACGATTTCTTTAAAATCGGGGGGCAGCTGATTAACGGCAGCCATGATCTGCTCTTCCTCGTCTATTTTTCCAAATTGATCGGGTGCAGGAATGAGTTCGAATACGGGTGATCCAAGGATCACACGTTTGAACCATGCGCCACGCCAAAGATCACGGCATCTGTTTAATGCGACCTTAAGCAGCCATGCTTTTTCGCTGCCTGCTTTCAGGTCGGGCTTGGTAGTCAGCAGTTTCACAAAAACATCCTGACAGACATCTTCTGCTTTCTGACGGTCACCAATATAGAAATAACAGACACGAAGGACGTCTGTGGCATACTGTTCATAGAGCTCTGAGAAACCCAACGGGCTTGCTTCCAGTACCGATTCACTCAAATGCTCAACCTCCGTTTCGTGCTGGATTGGTTCCTCGATCATTCAACGTATTGTAACATGAAAAACTTCCCGCAAAAATAAAAAAATAAAAAAAATCAATCCAGAGAATGTGATTTGGAAATGGGCAAATCAGTAAGAAAACTTGACTAAAAGACGCCATGCGTTTACAATACTCATGAATGGGTAATGCTCGCTTTCTGATGCATATATCAAAAAAAGGCAGGTGCGGACAATGCGCTATGTGGCTCCTAGTGCTCAGGTTCGGGAGTCGTTCCATCAGGGGAACAACATGCAGGCTTATGAAATGCTTGGTGCTCATCCTGTGGAACAGGACGGCACGAGCATGTGGCACTTCTGCGTGTGGGCACCCAACGCTAAGAATGTTTGTCTGGTTGGGGAATTCAACGAATGGAAAGTTCTTGCAAACCCGATGGTAAAGCAGTACGACGGGACATGGGAACTCCGTCTGCCGGCTAAACTGTTTGATGTTTCATCTGATCCGAAAAAATATAATTATCCGGATGCTGCTGAGAAGCTGAAGAATTACAAGTATGCAGTGCAGACCGCTGAAGGTGAGTGGTTTGAGAGAGCAGACCCATACAGCTTCCAAATGCAGCAGCGTCCGCACAATGCATCATGCCTGTACAGCATGGATGGCTATGAATGGCATGACGATGCATGGATGGATCAGAGAAGGAACTGGAATTCTTATGATAAGCCAGTCAACATATACGAACTCCATTTGGGTTCCTGGCGCCGGATCGGATCAACCAAGGACGGTCTTGGCAATACAGGAGAGAATGAAGCAACCGGTGATACAGCCGGTCGGGTGATGACCTATCTTGAAACAGCCGATGCGCTGATCCCTTATGTGAAAGAAATGGGATATACGCATATTGAGCTGCTTCCTGTGATGGAGCATCCGCTGGATATGTCCTGGGGTTATCAGGTGACCGGCTTCTTCGCAGCGACCTCCCGATATGGAACGCCGAAAGAGCTGCAGGAAATGATCGATCGATTCCATCAGGCTGGGATCGGCGTGATTCTTGACTGGGTTCCGGCGCATTTCCCCAAGGATGAAGTTGGACTTCGAAGGTTTGATGGCACCCCCTGCTATGAACATCCGGATCCCAGGAAAGGTGAAATGCCGCAATGGGGAACCTGTATGTTTGACCTTGCCCGCGGTGAGGTGCAGTCGTTCCTGCTGTCAAGTGCCTGTTTCTGGCTGAAATGGTTTCATGCTGATGGAATTCGAGTGGATGCTGTGTCTTCCATGGTTTATCTTGATTTCTGTCGGGAAGAAGGCCAGTGGATGCCAAACAAGTTTGGCGGCCGGGAATACCTTGAAGGCATTGCTTTCCTCCAGAAACTCAATCAGGTGACAACGAAGACATTCCCCGGGATCATGATGATCGCAGAAGAATCCCACGCGTTCCCTGGTGTGACCAAGTCTCCGGCAGAAGGCGGACTTGGGTTTACATACAAGTGGAATATGGGATGGATGAACGATATGCTGGCATATGTCAAACTCGATCCGGTATATCGCAAGTGGCATCATGACAAGCTGACATTCTCGCTTTTCTATGCGTTTTCAGAGCACTTCATTCTTCCGTTCTCCCATGATGAAGTTGTTCACGGCAAAGGATCTATGGTGGATAAGCAGCCGGGAGATCTCTGGAAGAAGTTTGCAGGCCTGCGTGCACTGTATGGATATACGATGGCACATCCGGGCAAGAAGCTGCTGTTTATGGGCGGGGAGTTTGCTCAGTTTATCGAGTGGAAGTATACGGAGCAGCTTGACTGGTTCCTGCTGCTTTATGATAAGCATCCTCAGATGCAGAAATGTGTGAAGCGCCTCAATCAGCTGTACAAGGATACGCCGGCGCTGTATGAGGTGGATGATTCCTGGAGCGGTTTCCAATGGGTTCAGGCGAATGATCATGACAACTCTGTTGTTGCATTTATTCGCTGGGATAAATCCGGAAACGCCGTGCTGGCAGTGACCAACTTTACTCCCGTGTATCACGGCGATTATCAGATCGGTCTTCCTGTCAGCGGGAAAATCACCGAGATTTTCAATTCTGACCGTGAAGAATTTGGCGGGTCGAACCAGTACAACGCCGCGCCTATTCAGACACGCAAAGAGAACTGGCACGAATTTGCATATACGCTATCCATTATCGTGCCGCCTCTGGCAACTGTCTACTTTAAGTATGAACGCGATGAAAAGACAGTTGCCTCCATCAAATGATATCTGCAGAGGGAACCCTAGTAGGACCTGCTGATACAACATATTACTTATTCTAACAATCAGGTAAGAGGAGTGTGCTTTCTCATGATGAGAAAAAAGACCTGCGTTGCCATGTTGCTTGCCGGTGGACAGGGCAGCCGTCTCGGTATTCTGACCAAGACAGTGGCCAAGCCGGCGGTTCCCTATGGTGGAAAGTATCGCATTATTGACTTCCCACTGTCGAACTGTACCAACAGTGGTATTGATACTGTCGGCGTGCTGACACAGTATCAGCCTCTGGAACTCAACCGCTATATTGGTAGCGGTGCACCGTGGGATCTTGACTTGAACAATGGCGGTGTGTTCGTACTTCCTCCTTATCAGAAGGGCAAGGTTGGCGAATGGTATCGCGGAACCGCTAACGCCATCTATCAGAATATGGCTTTTATTGAGCAGTACAATCCTGATTATGTGCTGATTCTTTCCGGTGACCATATCTATAAGATGGACTACAACAAGATGCTTCAGTTCCATATTCGCAATGGCGCTGATGCAACCATTGCTGTCCGTGAAGTGCCGTGGGAAGAGGCCAGCCGTTTCGGCATCATGAATACTGATGCTGAGAGCAAGATTATTGAATTCGAGGAAAAACCGAAGCAGCCGAAATCCAACAAGGCTTCGATGGGTGTTTATATCTTCACATGGGAGAAGCTTCGCAAGTATCTCACTGAAGATGAAGCGGACAAGACCAGCTCGAACGACTTTGGCAAAAACATCATCCCGAAGATGCTGGACGATAAGCAGGTCATGGTGGCTTATCAGTTCGATGGCTACTGGAAGGATGTCGGAACCATCGAGAGCCTTTGGGAAGCAAACATGGACCTGCTGTCCACTCCGCTGCCCATTGACCTGCACGATAAGAAGTGGCGTATTTATGCCCGCAATCCCGGCTATACCCCGCACTATATCGCAAAGGGCGCGACCGTGACTGACTCCATGATCACTGAAGGCAGCGAGATTTACGGACACGTTCATCATTCTGTGATCTTCTCCGGCGTCACTGTCGAAGAAGGCGCAAATGTTCAGGATGCAGTTGTTATGCCTGGCGCAGTGATCCATCGTGGTGCCATTGTCCGCAGAGCGATTATCGCTGAGAATGCCGTTGTGGGACCAGGCTGCGTAGTCGGCGAGGAAACTGGCAATATTGCTGTTGTCGGCAATGGTATTACCCTGCCCGCAGGCGTTTCTGTCACCGCTGGCCAGCAGGTTGACGCAAGCACTACTTTCTAAACTTGCCATTCAGGCACTTGTAAAGGGGAATGAAACAACATGTTGAAAGATGTGATGGGCGTCATCTATACTGGTGAGAATGACGCGAACCTTCGTGAACTGACCATGATGCGTGCGATTGCGGCTCTTCCTGTTGCAGGCCGTTATCGTGTTGTCGATTTTCTTCTCTCGTCCATGGTCAATGCCGGCATTATCAATGTTGGTGTTATCATGCAGAAGAATTATCATAGCCTTATGGACCACCTCGGATCCGGTAAAGAATGGGACCTTCATGGAAAACATGATGGACTCTATGTGCTTCCTCCCTTCCTGACCCGTGAGAATGTCGGTGTCTATTCCGGCACACTGGACGCACTGCGTTCCAACACCAATTATCTCAGCCGTTCCAAGCAGGAATATGTTGTTCTGTGCAATTCTTCCATGATCTGCAATCCGCATATGGATCAGTTCATTCAGTTCCATATGGATACCAATGCAGATATTACGCTCATGTATACCCGTGAAGAATCCATGATGCGCGACGATATGGGCACCTATATCCAGGTGGCTGAAGACGGACGCGTCACTGACATGGAAGTGGATCCCACCCATCCGACCCACAACAACACGTTCATGGAGATCCTGATCCTTAAGCGTGATTATCTGCGGGATCTGGTTGACAAGGGAGTTGCTCATGGCCATCATGAACTGAGCCGTGATGTGCTTATGCCCATGGTGCGCGATGGCAATGGCCGTGTGATGGCATGGGAATATGACGGACCTGCCTGGCGTCTGGATTCTGTACAGGGCTATTTCAAGTTCAATATGGATGTCCTGGATGCAGATGTTCGCCGCAAGCTGTTCAGCGATGATCTGCCCGTGTACACCAAGATTCGTGACGAGATGCCTGCCCGTTACGGTGAAAACGCAATGGCTGTCAATTCTCTTGTTGCTGACGGCTGCATTATTGAAGGCACTGTGGAGAACAGTATCCTGTTCCGCGGCGTACGCATTGCACCCGATGCACATGTTAAGAACTGCATTATCATGCAGGATGGCCAGGTCCACTCCAACGCCTATATCGAGAACTGCATTCTCGATAAGCAGGCTGTTATCAAGCGCAATGCGCGCCTGATTGGGCCGAACGCCTATCCGATTGTGATCGCAAAGAATGTTGTGATTTAACAGGATAGACAAACCTGCATCAACTAAGGAGACGATTCCAATGAAGATTCTTTTTACCGCCAGTGAATGCGTCCCGTTTATCAAAACGGGCGGCCTGGCTGATGTTGTCGGAGCACTGGCTCCGGTCCTTGCAGCGCAGGGACATGACGTCCGCGTGATGGTGCCTCTGTACTCCAAAATTCCGGACACTTATGTCAATGAAATGACGCATGTGCTCGATTTTGAAGTGCAGCTGGGCTGGCGCAAGCAGTACTGCGGCATTGAAATGCTTGTGCGCGACGGTGTCACATATTATTTCGTGGACAACAAGTTCTATTTTGGCCGTTCTTATATCTATGGCCTTGGCGGAGATGAATACGAGCGTTTCGGTTTCTTCTGCCGTGCCTGCCTGAACAGCCTCCCGCTGCTTGACTTCCAGCCTGATGTGATTCATGCACATGACTGGCAGAGCGGTATGGTTCCTGCACTGCTGAAGATTCAGTATGCTCATCTTCCGTTCTTCAGTGCTGTGAAGACCATGTTCACGATCCACAATCTGCAGTATCAGGGTATCTTTGGTATCCGTGAAGTGCAGGATGTGCTCGGACTGGGCGACAGCCTCTGGACGAATGACAAGCTCGAATGCTTTGGCTGCGCAAACTATCTGAAAGCAGGCCTTGTGTATTCTGACCTGATCACAACGGTCAGCCCGAGCTATGCTGAGGAAATCCAGACGGCCTACTATGGTGAGCGCCTGGATGGACTTCTTCGTGCCCGCAAGCATGAAGTCTATGGCATTCTCAATGGTCTTGATGTTGTCGATTACAATCCTGCTGAAGACAACAGTATCGCTGCAAAGTTTACAAGCGAAGATCTCTCCGGAAAAGCAGAGTGCAAGCTTGCACTGCAGCGTGAAATGAATCTGACCGAAGACCCGAATATCCCGATCATCGGCATGGTGGGACGCCTGAGCAACCAGAAAGGTCTTGACCTTGTAGACTGCGTGCTGGGTGATATGATTGATCAGAATGTGCAGCTTGTGGTGCTTGGTATGGGTGAAAGCCGCTATGTCAACCTCTTTGAGTGGGCACAGTCTGCGTTCCCGGGCCGTGTTGCCTGCCGTTTTGACATGGACAGCGCTCTTGCTCACCGCATTTATGCCGGCTGTGACATGTTCCTCATGCCTTCTCAGTTTGAGCCCTGCGGTCTCAGCCAGATGATTGCCATGCGCTATGGTACGATCCCGATCGTGCGCGAGACTGGCGGTCTGCGTGACACCGTTCTCTCCTACAATGAGTTTACCGGTGAAGGCAATGGCTTCACGTTCTTCAATTACAATGCCCATGATATGCTCCATGTCATTGAAAGAGCTACGGAGTATTATCATGACCACAAGGATGTGTGGAATCTCCTCCAGAAACGCGGCATGACCACCGATTTCAGCTGGACTCGTTCTGCCAATCGTTATGTGGAACTGTACCGTGGCATGATCGGCGAAACCGAGCTTCGTGATCCTTCTGAGCCTGAAGAAAGCCCGGTGGCTGTTGTTGAAACTGCTGCTCCTGTGGAGCCTGAAAAGCCCAAGAAGCGCACAACAAGGAAGGCCGCTCCCAAAGCTGAAGGTGCAGCTGAAGAGAAACCCAAGAAACGCACAACCACGAAAAAGGCCGCTGCTGCTGACGAGGCTGTGACTGAAGAAAAGCCGAAGAAGCGCACGACCAAAAAGGCTGCTGCTGAGACGGAGGAGAAGCCGAAGAAGCGTACGACCAAGAAAGCAGAAGCCGCTGCTGACCCAGCCTCTTAACAACAGCCCAAAAACCGGGTTCGAAAACCAGCTCTTAAAAAAGAGGAAACCAATCATTAATCACATAGCCCCCCCCAGAGGGGGCTCTTTTCCTTTCCAAACGGAAGAAATCGGGACGGGTGCCATAGGTGAAACACTTGGAAAGTGTCCATTAGATATGGTTTTCCGCCTTTTTTCTTATGGATGTTTGTATCGACAGTACTTTAAAAAAATGATATAATTACTTAGTATTTTGCTAAAGTGGGGTTATTTCGGCACTTTGGCAAACTGCTTGATTTTTGCTGCGGGAGGATGGAGTGTGTTACAGGAAATCCAGCCCCTTGCGGGTGAAAAAATCGAGGATCTTCAACTGGCCGGGTTGAAGATTCTGCAGAAGGAAAAAGGATTTCGGTACGGCATGGATGCAGTGCTCCTGGCTGACTTTGCACGGATGGGGAGACGCGATGCTGTTGCAGACTTTGGAACCGGAACCGGCATTCTTCCACTTCTGCTCTATGGCCGCGGCAAAGGAAAAACATATGATGCCTTTGAGATTCAGCCCGATATGGCAGACATGGCCTCCAGAACAATGGCACTCAACTGTCTTGAGGAGACGATTCGTGTTCACTGCATGCGGGCAGAAGAGGCACATACAATCCTGGGCTATGGGAAAATGGACGCCGTTGTTTGCAATCCTCCGTACGGGATTCCAGGTGGAACACTGAAGAATCCTGACCCTTCCAGGGCGATAGCACGACACCAGGATACCGGTGGGATTATGCCATTCCTTTTGTCTGCTTACAGAATTCTACGTGTTCGTGGACGGTTTTCTATGATCTATCCGGCTCAGCGCATGCTGGAAGCAATGGAACAGATGGATCAGGCGAAACTGACGCCCAAACGCATCCGCATGGTCTATCCATCGGTTGATAAGCCGGCCAATCTTGTTCTGATTGAGGGACAGAAAGAAGCAGCACCACTGCTTCATCAGGAACCACCTCTGATTGTTCATGAAAAAGACGGACAGGAATCCGAGGAAATCAGGCGCATATATCATCTGGAGAGTGAGACATGACAGATCTTCTGATAATCGGTGGAGGTGCTGCAGGACTTTCTGCTGCAGTCACAGCCAAAAGCCTGGGCGACTCGGTACTTGTTCTTGAGCGGATGGATCGTGTCGGGAAAAAGATCCTGGCAACAGGGAACGGAAGATGCAATCTGATGAACAGCGGTTCATATCGCTATCCGGATGGCTTTGCATTTGCACAGCGCGTATTGACTCATGCAGGGCCAGACATGCAGCGTAAATTCTGGCATTCCCTGGGGCTGTTCTTAAGAGAAGAAGAGGCAGGGCGTGTGTATCCTGCCACATTACAGGCTTCAACAGTGCTGGATGTGCTCAGATTCCCTCTGGAAAAAGATATTCTCACCGGTGTCGACGTAAAAGACATCCGCAGAAAAGGCGAAGTTTGGGAAGCGGATGACGGACATCAGGTTTACAGAGCCAGAAGAATTCTCATGGCTGGAGGCGGATGTGCCCAGGAAAAGCTGGGGAGCAATGGAAGCTGCATTCGGATTCTTCGAAAGATGGGGTATCCCTGTTCACCCCTCCGGCCGGCACTTACGCAAATCGAGACGGATACCAAGCCGATCAAAGGACTTGAAGGAATCCGCGTGAAGGCAACAGTGACTGCACTTGCAGGAGGCAGACCGGTTCATGCTGAAAGCGGAGAGGTTCTGTTTACGTCCTATGGACTCAGCGGTGTGTGCGTAATGCAGTGTGCACGCTATGTCGATGAGCAGGATGCTTCCATTTCGCTGAATTTCATTGATGCTTTGGGACTTGACGAACAAGGCATGCAGAAGGAGCTGAACATGCGTATTGCGCGTTTGGCATCTGCTCCTGCAGAAAGACTGCTGACTGGCATTCTCCCGCCGAGGGTTGGTCAGGCAGTCCTGAACAGTGCGAAGATTCGCGCAGTGCACCTGGAGAATCTGTCTGAGGATATGATTCACAGGATTGTGCGGACAATGGCTGATTTCAGGGTGAATGTCAGGCAACTGAAAGGATTCGAGAGTGCGCAGGTGACACGCGGAGGGATCAGCACAGAGGTTTTCTCCGATTGCACGATGGAATCGAAACGGGATCACGGACTGTATGCTGCTGGGGAACTACTTGATGTTGACGGGGACTGCGGTGGCTTTAATCTGATGTTCGCCTTTGCCAGCGGGATTCTGGCTGGGAAAAACGGACGGACTGCGCCTTGGGAGGTAGAAGGATGAATATTACAAATACATTGGCTGAGGAATTTCAGGTCCAACCCTGGCAGATCGATGCTGTCATAGCATTGCTTGATGAAGGGTGCACAATTCCGTTTATTGCACGTTACCGCAAGGAGCAGCACGGCGAACTGGATGATCAGAAACTGCGTGATATTTCTGATCGTCTGACTGCACTTCGCAATCTTGAACAGAGACGGGCTGAAATTACAGATTCACTCAAAAAACTGGATAAATGGACGGAAGAGCTGCAGAAAGAAATCGATAATGCCTCTACGATGGCAAGGCTTGAGGATATTTATCGTCCTTACCGCCCGAAGCGCCGCACGCGTGCGAGTATTGCAAAAGAAAAGGGCCTTGAACCCCTTGCCGACATGATCCTGCTTCAGCTGAGCCGTGCGAAAACACCAGAAGAACTTGCAGACGGGTTTATCAATCCTGAACTGGATGTGAAAGATGCGCAGGAAGCACTTCAGGGAGCCATGGATATCATTGCTGAACGTGTTTCAGATGACCCCAATGTGCGACTGAAACTCAAACAGCTCTATGCGCGGGAAGCTGTCATCAAAACTGAAAAAGCCAAAGATGAAGACAGTGTCTATTCCATGTACTATGAGGACTATCAGGAAAGATGGCTGACCATGCCCGGCCATCGTGTGCTTGCAGTCAACCGCGGCGAAAAAGAAGGCTTTCTGAAAGTCAAAATGGATCTTGACCCGCTCCATGCTTACCAGGTGATTGCCGAAGAATATATTGCCAATACCGGTTCGATTGCAACCAATTATGTGAAGATGGCCTGTGAAGATGCTTATTCACGTCTGATCGCCCCATCTCTTGAGACCGAGCTGCGCAATGATGCGACAGACCGTGCCCAGAAGGCTGCGATTTCAGTGTTTGCCCTGAATCTGAAGCCTCTTCTGATGGCACCTCCGGTTCGTGGTCAGGTCACCATCGGTCTGGATCCGGGATATATGCATGGCTGCAAAGTGGCTGTCGTCGATGCGACCGGGCGTGTGCTGGATACATGCGTGGTTTTCCCGACACAGAAGAATCAGATTGAGCGGTCGAAAGCGATCATCAAGAAGATGATCCTTGAATACCATGTAACCGTGGCCGCGATTGGCAACGGTACTGCCAGCAGAGAAACAGAACAGTTCTTTGTCGATGTCATGCATGAGCTTCCGGAAGGGACAAAGATTGCCTATATGATGGTGTCTGAGGCCGGCGCTTCGGTGTACTCGGCTTCTCCGCTCGCTGCTGAAGAGTTCCCGCAGTACGATGTGAATATTCGTTCTGCGATCTCTATTGCACGGCGTCTTGAAGACCCTCTGGCTGAGCTTGTGAAGATTGACCCGAAAGCGATCGGTGTGGGGCAGTATCAGCATGACCTGAAGGAAGCCGAACTTGACGAAGCGCTGGACCATGTTGTTGAGGACTGCGTGAACTCGGTTGGCGTGGATGTCAATACAGCCAGCGCTGCTCTGCTCAGCCATGTCGCAGGCGTGAACAGCACGGTTGCCAAGAATATTGTTTCTTATCGCGAAGCAAACGGACCGTTCTCGGCCAGAAGTGAGCTCAAAAAAGTGCCGAAGCTTGGACCGAGAGCGTTTGAACAATGCGCGGGCTTCCTGAGAATCCCGGGTGGAAAAGACCTGATTGAGAATACCGGTGTGCATCCTGAAAGCTACAAGGCCGCAAAAGCGCTGCTGAAGCGTTTTGACATCAATGCGCAGGAAGCTGCAGGCGGCAAGCTGGTTCCTCTGGTGGAAAATATCGGATATGGTCTGATTGCCAAGGAACTGGAAATCGGTGAGCCGACACTCCGGGACATTGTCAAAGAAATGAGCAAGCCAGGACGCGACCCGCGAGACGAACTTCCCCCGCCACTGCTCAGACAGGATGTCATGAAGATTGAAGACCTGAGTGTCGGAATGGAGCTTCGCGGCACCGTCAGAAATGTTGTGGACTTCGGAGCCTTTGTGGATATTGGGGTTCATCACGACGGACTGGTTCATATCAGTCAGTTTGGACGTTTTCTGAAGCACCCATCTCAGGCGGTCAGTGTGGGTGATGTCGTGACTGTCTGGGTTCTGAGTGTCGATGTGAAAAAAGAGAGGATTGGCCTGACCATGGTAAAACCCGGAAGTGCACCACAGGCAGAAAGACGGACTGCGGGGGCTCGACAGGCAAAACAATAAACTGTACAAGGACAAGGAGGGTCTCTTATGGATGAGGATAAAATCCGGAATGCTGAGACGGATGCGCTGATGCATGCAATTCTGAGCATTCAGACGGAAGAAGAGGCGTATTGTTTCTTTGAGGATCTATGTACGGTTGCAGAAATTCACAGCATGGCACAGAGACTGGAAGTTGCCTGTCTGCTGAGACAGAAAAAAACCTATAACGAGATTGCACAAATGACGGGGGCTTCCACGGCGACAATCAGCAGAGTGAATCGCGCACTTGTCTGGGGTCGTGACGGGTATAAGAACATCCTTGATCGAATAAGCGAACCGACGATGAAAGATGAGGTATGAAATGAATCTGAGTGGATTGAATCCTGAACAACGCAGAGCTGCAGAAACATTGGATGGGCCTGTACTGATCCTTGCTGGTGCCGGATCAGGAAAGACAAGAACGCTGACCTATCGCGTGGCAAATCTGATTGATCATGGTGTGGAACCTTATCATATCATTGCATTGACATTTACCAATAAGGCTGCGAAGGAAATGAAGGAACGAATCACAGCCCTCATTGGTGACAAGGCGGAGGATGTCTGGGTCTCGACTTTCCATTCCTCATGCGCAAGAATTCTTAGAAAAGATATTGAGAAAATCGGGTATGAACGCTCTTTTACCATTTTTGACGATGATGACCAGAATGCGGTTCTTAAGGAAATCTATAAACGCCTGAACATTGATGACAAGATGCTGTCCATCAAAATGATGCGCGGCATTATTTCCGACGCAAAGAATGATCTTCTGTCGCCGGATGAATGGTTCCAGAATTCTCCCAGAGATTATATGTCCCAGCGCGAACATGATATTTATCTCGAATATGAAACCCGTCTGAAGGGCCTGAATGCACTGGATTTTGATGATCTGCTGCTGAAAACACTTGAACTGCTTGCGGATCATCCTCCGGTCCTGGAATACTATCGTCAGCGTTTCCAGTATATTCTTGTGGACGAATATCAGGATACCAACAAAGCGCAGTATGAACTGATCCATCTGCTTTCCTCAGCAAACCGCAACATCTGTGTTGTCGGTGATGATGACCAGTCGATCTATGGATGGCGCGGTGCGGATATCCGAAACATTCTTGAGTTTGAAAAAGACTATCCCGGTGCTGCTGTGATCAAGCTCGAGCAGAATTACCGCTCGACAAGCAATATTCTGGATGCGGCCAATCAGGTCATTGCGCATAATGAAGGGCGCAAGGAAAAGCTCCTCTGGACAGAGGAACCCGAAGGCGAAAAGATCCATGTGTATTGCGCCTGTGATGAAAAAGAAGAGGCGGCATGGATTTCCGATGTCATCCGGCAGTATCACAAAGAGGGCGAAAAATACGGATCCTTTGCGATCCTGTACCGCACCAATTCGCAGAGCCGTGCACTGGAAGAAATGCTGATGCGCTCAAGCATTCCGTATACGGTTTTCGGCGGACAGAAATTCTATGAACGCAAGGAAATCAGGGACATTACGGCCTACCTCCGTGTCCTGGCCAACCCGTCGGATGATCTTTCATTAAGACGGATCATCAATGTGCCGAGACGTTCGATTGGTGACAGCACCGTGCAGATGCTGGATGATTACGCACGTGCGCAGAATATGCCCCTGTACTCCTCCCTGACGGATCTGCCGCCTGAGCTCGCGTCACGTCCGCGCAAGTGTGTAACCGAATTCGCAAATCTCATGAATGAACTGCTGGTGCTCAAAGAAACGACACCGCTGGAAGAATTCATTGTGACGCTCATAGACAGGGTTGGTCTGAAAGAGCCGTATGAAAAAGACAAATCGGATGATGGTCAGGCCAGGCTTGAAAACATCAATGAAATGATTGCGGCTGTGCGTGATTTCGCTCTGAATCATGAGAATGCGACGCTGGAAGGATATCTGGAGAGTATTGCGCTGGTGATGGATATTGACAGCATGGAAGAAAGTCCGGACTATGTCATGCTGATGACGCTGCATTCTTCCAAGGGACTTGAGTTCCCCAATGTCTTTATTGCGGGTATGGAAGAAGGCGTGTTTCCTTCCTATCGGTCTCTTGAGGATGAAGCACGGCTCGAAGAAGAGCGCAGGCTGTGTTATGTCGGTATTACCCGTGCCAGGAAACGTCTGTTTCTTTCCCGTGCGGAAAGCCGCATGACCTATGCTCAGGCCAACTTTAATCCACCCTCCAGATTTCTCGCTGAGATCCCTAAGCGCCTGATCGAGGATGATCTGGCAGCCCAGAGAGCGAAAAACTTTGGACGCACGGTTCCGCAGCAGACGAGGACACCGATGAAGATTCAGCCGCGTTTGGTCAAGCGGCCGGGTGATCCGCTGGGTGTATCCGTGACGGATCCGCTAAATATTCCGGGTGTGACAAAAGGTTTTGTGCCGAGTCAGGCGAGAGAGAATCCACCGGCTGACATTGGCATGTATAAGCCCGGAGATCATGTGCAGCACAGAAAGTTTGGTGTGGGTGAAGTACAGGAAGTGGTCGGTAACGGACCTGACGCACGGATCAGAATTGAATTTACAGCGTATGGTATGCGCGAGTTTGTGCTCAGCCTTGCACCGATTGCCAAACTGGAGGAATAAAACGTGACAGGCTCTCTTGAAAAAATGCGGGCACTGGTTGATCGGCTCAATGAAACGGCGAAGGCATATTATGCCGGTACGCCCATGATTGCCGATATGCAGTGGGATGCGATGTACCAGGAACTGCAGAACATGGAAAAGGAAACAGGGATTGTACTGGATGACTCGCCCACACACCGGGTGGGAACAGACAGACTGGATCGTTTTCCTGAGCACACGCATGTTTCGAGACTCTGGTCCATGGACAAGGTCCAGTCTCTGGAGGAGCTCGAAAAATGGATTGACCGGACTGAAAAACTGGCCGGACGCACGGATCTTACATATTATGTCGAATATAAATTTGATGGACTGACTTTGAATCTGACGTACAACGAAGGTCGTCTGATTCAGGCTGCCACACGTGGAAACGGAATCAAAGGGGAGGCCATTCTTCCGCAGGCACGCACCATTCGAAGTGTTCCGCTGACCATTCCATATAAGGGTTTTCTGGAAATCCAGGGTGAATGCATCATGCGCCTCTCGGTGCTGGATGAATACAATAAAACGGCCAGAGAACCCCTGAAAAACGCCCGCAATGCAGCGGCTGGCGCTCTGAGAAACCTCGATCCTCAGGTGACGGCCAGCCGCCATCTGGATGCATTCTTCTATCAGATCGGAACGATTGAAAATCCACCTTATGATTCTCAGCCCGGGATGCTGCAGTTTATCCGTGAGAACGGGTTTCAGGTGAGCCCTTATCTGGGTACCCCGCATAATCGCCAGGAGATTGAGGCCTGCATTCAGCAGATCGAAGCGGACAGACCGAATCTTGACTGGCTGATTGACGGTGTCGTCATCAAGGTCGGAGATTTCAGGCTGCGCAATGAAATGGGATATACGGACAAATTCCCAAGATGGGCTGTGGCCTATAAGTTTGAAGCGGAAGAGGCAGTGACCGTTCTGCGGAATGTCACGTGGGAGCTGGGCAGAACCGGAAAACTGACACCTCTGGCTCATCTTGATCCTGTCAATTTTTATGGTGTCACTGTTAAAAAGGCGACTCTGAATAATTTCGGAGACATTCAGCGTAAACGTGTGGCGATTGGTGCTGAAGTCTGGATTCGAAGATCCAATGATGTCATTCCCGAAATCATGGGGAGAGTTGGGGAAGCAGGTGAAGGTGAGACGGAGATTGTCCCGCCTGAATACTGCCCTGCATGCGGGGAAAAACTGATTTCACGCGGTGCTCATTTATACTCCGGTTCATGCAGTATAAATG
>R21__coassemble_1444_pt1 | contig 15928 bp, 12 predicted proteins | sample R21__metabat2_high_PE_034 | metagenome-assembled genome bin R21 | reverse complement strand
CCTATATTCCCAGGAGAGCAGCAGAAGCGGCTCGTGTCCCTGAATATCAAGAATGACAAAACAGCTGACAGCATCCGGGAGCATCTTTTTAAACGCGGTCTCATCCTTGGTGCAAGGGAGGTTTTCCACGCCTCTTCTGGAGGCGTTATAATAATGCTTTCCCGGAGCATACTCAAGATCATAAACTTTAATAAACCGGTTTTCGAGGAGTGCCTGTATATTCTTTGAAGAGATGCTCATCCGTAATCCTCCAAGACAAAAAGGCCTGCGTCAGCAGGCCTTTTGCATGTTGTTTAGCGCTTGACGCGTGCACCGGCACCGCCCATGAGAGCTTCAACTTCCTTGACGTTTGCCATGGTCGTATCACCGGGGGTCGTCATGGCCAGAGCACCATGAGCCGTTCCGTAATTGACAGCCTTCTCAGGATCACCGGTTGTCATGAGACCATAGACGAGACCGGAAGCGAAGGAGTCGCCGCCGCCAACGCGGTCCAGAATGTCCAGATCCTTGTATTCCTTGGCCTGATAGATTTCGCCGTCTGCCCAGCACAGAGCGCTCCAGTCATTCTTGCTGGCCGTTTTCACGGTACGAAGCGTGGTGGCAACAACCTTAAAGTTCGGATAAGTCTTGGCGGCTTCGTTGATCATCTTCTTGTAGCCGTCGATGTTCAGGGTCTTCAGGTTTTCGTCATTGCCTTCAATCTTGAAACCAAGGCAGGCAGTGAAGTCTTCTTCGTTGCCGATCATGACGTCGACGTATTTGGCGATTTCACGGTTGACTTCCTGGGCTTTGGCCTGTCCGCCAATTGCGCTCCACATGGAAGGACGGTAGTTGAGGTCATAGGAGACCACAGTGCCATACTTCTTTGCGGTCTTGATGGCTTCGATGACGGTTTCGCTGCTCTGTTCAGAAAGTGCTGCATAGATGCCGCCGGTATGGAACCAGCGAACGCCGTCTTCGCCAAAGAGCTTCTCAAAGTTCAGATCTTCAGGCGTGGCCTTGGAAATGGCGGTATTGGCGCGGTCGGAGCAACCGACGGCACCACGGATGCCAAATCCGCGCTCGGTGAAGTTCAGGCCATTACGGCAGAGTCTGCCGATACCATCCGTCTTCATCCACTTGATATAGGACGTATCCACGCCACCCTGCAGAATAAAGTCTTCCATCAGACGGCCGACTTCATTGTCAGCAAAAGCGGTAAGGACAACTGTACGCATGCCAAAGCAGCGGCGCAGTCCGCGGATGACATTGTATTCTCCGCCGCCTTCCCAGGCCTGGAAGTGACGGGCAGTACGGATCCGGCCCTCGCCGGGATCCAGGCGGAGCATAACTTCGCCGAGAGAAGCAGCATCATAACGACATTCCTGAGCAGATTTGAGTTTCAGATCCATCGGGATACATCTCCTTCTTCGTTACAGTCAAGTAAGTTCATCAGCCGCGGATATCTTTGACAATCTGAGCAGCTTCGCGAACAAGATCAGTGATCTTATTGAAATCACCGGCTTTGACAAGGTCCTTGGTCACCATCCAGCTGCCGCCGCAGGCAAGAATGCGGTTATAAGCGAGGTAGTCTTTCACATTCTGTGCATTGATCCCGCCCGTGGGCATGAATTTAACATTGGTATAGGGAGCTGCAATGGCCTTGATGAACTTGAGACCGCCAGAGGGCTCAGCAGGGAAGAATTTCACTGCGTCCAGACCAAACTCAAGAGCCCGCTCGATATCGCTGGGCGTGCAGGTGCCGGGGCAGACCGGGATCCCGCGATTGAGGCAGTATTCAACGATTTTAGGATTCAGTCCGGGGCTGACAATAAATTTGGAGCCGGCATCCCAAGCGCGGTTCACCTGATCGATGGTCAGGACAGTGCCTGCACCGACGATCATATCCGGGAATTTTTTGGCCATGATTTTGATGCTCTCTTCAGCGGCCTGTGTACGGAAGGTGACTTCTGCGCACGGGAGACCACCCTCCATCAGTGAATTACCAAGAGCTTCTGCATCCTTGGCGTCGTCAAGAACAACGACAGGAACGATGCCAATTTTTCCAAGCTTTTCGAATACCAGGTCCATAGCAAATCCTCCTTCAGATTCAAAATCTGCAACGGATGCATTGCAGACAGTCGTACAATGGAAATAGTATCAGAAAATGCGCCTGACTTCAAGGTGCAAACCAAGGAATACTAGCCATATCAGCATGAAATTGGAATGAAAATCACATTGGTTCCAGAAATGAAGATGGAGATCCGGACGCCTCAGCATGCTTGACAGTGGATGGAAAACCAACATAATGGATGCAAAGTACTTGAGGACAATCCTGTGGCTGCAGAAGAAGGAAGTGATTTTCATGTTCATCAGAGGTTTTTCCATCCATTGGGATGAAATTCAGGAGGATTCCTATCTCAGGAACATCCCGGCCCTTCGCGGAATGAACGGGTTCATGTTTACCCATCCTGTCACGTTTTTTTCGGGTGAAAACGGAACCGGAAAATCCACACTGCTTGAGGCGATTGCTGTTGCATATGGATTCAATGCTGAAGGCGGAACCAGAAACTATCATTTCAGCACCTACGATGACGTCTCAGACCTGCAGAAAGCAATCAGACTGGTTCAGGGTATGCGGAAACGTCCATCCGGATATTTTTTCAGGGCTGAGAGCTTCTTCAATGTGGCGACAGTGACGATGACAGAATATGACGATGGAACCATGCCTGATTATCATGCTCAGTCACATGGTGAAAGTTTTCTGCATTTTATGCAGCGCTATGGACCGGAAGGGATTTTCATCATGGATGAGCCTGAAGCTGCGCTTTCACCTCAGCGGCAGCTGACACTGCTCATGACGATTCATCAGATGGAGCAGGCAGGTTCACAGTTTATTATTGCCACGCATTCCCCCATTCTTCTGGGGTATCCGGGAGCGGAGATTCTTTCATTCGATGATACAGGAATCCATGCACGGACATGGGAAGAGACGGAGAGTTATCGCATCACCAAACTGTTTATTGAAAACAGGGACAGACTCCTCCAGAGAATGTTTGAAAGTGAAGATGAATAGGAATCCGGAGGGGAGATCGATCACAGGCAGTGAGAGAGTGAGGGAAAAGATATGACAAAAGATGAACTGAAAAAGATCATGCAGGGGCTTCTGGAAGACAAAAGACATCCGCTGCTGTGTGCTTCGATCGGTATCATCCGGGATGGTCAAATTCTGTTTGCGGAAACAATGGGTACACGATACATTGACCCGGCAACCCAGAACAGAGTCAAAGCGGATGCCGATACAAAATACCGTATGGCTTCCATCTCAAAGCTTCTTACGGCGACAGGAATCTGGCAGCTGATTGAAGAGGGCCGTCTGTCACCTGATCTGGATGCAGGCGATGCGCTGGGTTTCCCGCTGAGAAATCCCCATTTTCCTGATGTCCCGATCACGATAGGAATGCTGCTTTCCCATACATCATCGATCAGAGAAGGGGATGATGATGTGGTCTGCACATATCATATTCCTTATCCACACACCGTGAAGGAGTTCTTTGATAAGCAGAGCAGCTGCTATTACAGCGGATGCTGGGCAGGCGGGAATGAAGCTCCGGGCAGTTATTATTCCTACTGCAACTTTAATTATGGTCTGCTGGGCACGATTGTGGAAAAGGTTTCCGGAGAGCGCTTTGATCATTATATGCAGAACCATGTTTTCCAGCCGCTCGGACTGGACTGCGGATTTTATGTGCCTTCCATGACGGAAAAGGCGCGCGCTTCGATTGGAACACTGTACCGGAAATTGAATGATCAGGGGGAATATGATCCGGAACACGGACAGTGGCGTGCACAGTGTGATGACTTCACAGGCGGATACCCGGTGGAAGAAACAGAATATATTCCCGGCACCAATGCGACACTGTTTTCACCCCAGGGCGGGCTCAGGGCTTCTGTCCATGATATGATGAAGCTGATGCTGGCGTGGATGGGAAGAACCGACCATGCAATTCTTACAGAAAAAACAATCCGGGAGATGACGAAACCTGTTTGGACCTATGCCCCGGAGAAGAAGAATGGAGACAATTTGGCAGACCAGTGCTATGCACGTGGACCTCAGGTGTTCTTGAACCGACCCGGATTCGACCGTCTTGCAGAGCAGGTCAATCTGCCGTTTGTCGGGCATGGAGCCGGCGCATACGGTCTGCTCGGTACGCTCGGAATGGACCTGGAGAAAAAGAATGGAATCCTGGTGGTGGCCATCGGGACCGGAGGACGGTATCCTGGAAAGTATTCGAGAAATAACCGATGGGAAGAAAAGATGCTCACAGGTGCTGCTGAGTTTGCTGGCTTTTCTTACCCGTAAAGCGCAGGCCAAAGGGAAGCTTGATGGCGAATGCATCGCTGGCTGTACCACATATCAGAGCAGAAAAAGGTTCTGCATCCCCAATTGTGTGCCCATATGACTGGCCTATATGGGTTCGGCGGGGCAGTTCATGCGTTGCCTGAAAAGTATTGACAAAAAGCATGCAGATGTATAAAATAATCAATAATGAGACCAAATGAAACGCTTCCTGCTTTTTGTTGTGTGTATCTTTGTTTTGATTCCATTTCAGCTGGGCGGCTTGGGTTTATACCTCAGCAAGCTGATTTTGGGCAGCTCCAGTGAGCCGGAGCTGCTCTTTTTTTGGTGAAAAAAGGTGCTGCGTGCAGCACTGCTCGGACATACAGGCACAGCTGAATCATCAAATAAATAAAGCATACGTGCGGCTGCAATGAAGGCCGCACGTATGCTTTGATCAATGCTCAATGTATGTCAGGGACAGGGAAGCTTTTCCGCGGTTTCACCGAGAAGACCGAGGTCCCAGAGCATGCTGCTCGTAAGATATTTGTCGCGGATTTCGCGGCTGCCTTTGAGTGCATGGATGGTATCCATGGCAGTCAGGTGGAGATCTTTGGGTGTCAGCGGCATGCCGCAGGATTTCATCAACTGATACACAGAGTCGCGGGAAGGAAGTTCTTCGCGGATGATCTGCTGAATCTCCGGCCAATGCTCTACCAGACGCTGGAGGTGACGTTTCTGGGTTTCAGGCTTGTTTTTTCCCACCTTCTTTTCAATTTCGAGAATCGAGGGTGTGATGGGCCCGAAGATTTCCCACATGGTATGCTCCCATGCTTCCTGGGAGAAATTCTGCATGGCCGTTTCTGCCTTGGAAATATCAATGGCATCCATGTTGAGCATGTGCTCATAAATCCACAGTGTCAGCAGTGTGCCGACACCGACCTGAATACCATGAAGATCACTGGGTTCTCCCTTCTGCAGGGCCTGCATTTCCCAGATATGACTGAAATAGTGCTCCAGGCCGCTTGCAGGACGGCTGATCTCTGCAAAAGCCATGGAGATGCCGCTGATCACCAGTCCTTCAAGGACAGCTTTCAGTGCTTCAGGCTCGCGTTTCATCAGACCATCTGCGTGATCAATGATTTTTTTGAGACAGGTACGTACCATGCCGGCAATTTCCTCGCAATAAGGATCATCGTAAATTATGTGGCTGATACGCCATTCACAGATGGAAACATATTTTGCCAGCATATCGCCAAGGCCGGCCTGCAGCATAATATCCGGAGCTGTGGCAAGAATGTCCGTGTCGGCGATGATGGCCTCAGGGCAGGCATTATACAGGCTGACCTTGATATGATTTTGAATCATGGATGCAGAATTGGAGCAGTATCCGTCCATGGACGGAGCGGTGCAGACCACCATGCTTGTCAGATTGCATGCATGGGCCATGACTTTACAGCAGTCATTGATGACACCGCTGCCGACGGCGAGAATGACATCGCATTTCGGGTCCATGGCCATGGCGAGTGCGCCCATGGCGTATTCATCCGGCTCCATTTTATGGCTGGTGGCAGGAAAAACGAAATCTGTATGCGGAATGTCGGCATCATCAAGCACTTTGCGCACTTTTTCACCCGCGGCTTTCTCCGTGTTTACGTCCATAACGACCATCGGATGCCGGCGTCCGCGATCCTTCAATGCTTCCGGCAGACACTGCACCGCCCCGGCCCCCGCACGGAAATACCGCAGCTGGCATTTGTGCACTTTTCCGCAGCTGCAGGGAATGCCCTGCTCTGTGATCAATTCAGCAAGTGTCATTTCAGAAAGATGCTTTTCCATTTGATCATACCTCTTCATCATATATTTTGTGTCCGGTAAGATAGACATCCTTCAGAGAAGGATAAATCATTCGATAGAGTTCATAGGATTTTCTGTAAAGCGCAGCATCTTCGCTGGAAGGGAGAATCTCTTTTTCTGTTTTCAGAACAGAGATGGCGTCAGAAGGTGTCTGGAAACATTTTAAACCAAGCCCGGCAATCAGGGCTGCACCGTATGCACCGCCTTCGGAGGCTGCAGATACTGTACGGATCGGAAGCTCAAAAATGCCTGCCATGATCTCAAGAAACAGAGCGCTGGATGCGCCGCCGCCGGAAGCAACGGCTGTGTGGACTGATGAAAATGAGCGATAGATGTCAACGATCTGTTTGAGTGAATAAACGATGCCTTCCATAACAGCACGGATGATATCGCTCTGGGTTGTGCTGAGACTCAGACCATACAGAACACCTCTGGCGTTAGGGTCAGGATAGGGGCAGCGTTCTCCTGAAAGATACGGAGCAAAGATCACGCCGCGGGAACCCGGTGGAGAAAGACGGGCAGTATCACTCATCAGATCAAAACTGTTTTTTCCTACTTTCTTCGCCTCTTCAATCATATCCATTCCAAGCTGGTCACGGAACCATCTCAGTGCACCGCCCGCAGTCTGTGTTGCACCGAAACTCATATAGGAACCAGGGGTCACCCCACAGAACATCTGCAGTTTGCCGGCAGGGTTGGGCATATAATGCTCAAATCCCATCGACACATTCCCGGCCGTTCCAATGACAGCACCAACCGTTCCTTCATAAATCAGACCGGAACCAAAGGATTGAACGACTGCATCGCCACCGCCGGCAAAGCAGGGAATTCCCGCGAGGAGTCCAGTCGTTCTGGAAGCCTCTTCTGTCACAAAACCTGCAGGATCAGTGGACTCAAGGATTTCAGGAAAGATCGTGCGCTGCAGGTGCAGACGATCAATCAATTCCCAGCACCATTTTCTATGGGCTGTATCAAAAAGCCCTGTGCCGGAAGCCTCAGAGACATCCATGCAGATTTTCCCGGTAAGACGGTAACGGAGATAATCCTTTGGACACAGGAAAACAGTCATTGAATGAAAATGATCCGGTTCCTTTTCGCGCAGCCAAAGAATCTTTCCTCCGGTATATCCTGTGAGCATATCATTGTTTGTCATATCCAGCAGCCGGTCCCGGCCACCTGCGGCAGCAACAATTTCATCACATTGTTCCTGTGTGCGCTGGTCACACCAGAGGATGGAATTCCGAATCACCTGACCGGAATGGTCGAGCGGGACAATGCCATGCATCTGACCGGAGAAAGAGATGCCGGCGATCTGATCACAGGATACCTGCGGTGACTCGACCACGTCACGGATGCTTGCAAAAGCCGCTTGAACCCACCATTCAGGATTCTGTTCAGCCCAGCCGGGCCTTGGTGTTTCCAGTGGATATTCATGGGTGGACTTCGCGATCACCTGGCCGGAAGCGTTGACGGCAAGACATTTTGCGCCGGAAGTCCCGATATCGATTCCCATTAGCAGCATGGGGTATACCTCCAGATGAATTGATCGAATGTGGGAAATGTTGATTCATATTCAACATAAAGTGCGAATGTTCCTGCTGAAAGGGGATGAGCGGGAAAGGAACCCGTGCAAAAACAAAAGCAGTAAAGGGAACAGGGGAAATACAGCGAAAAGTGTTCGGATTCCTTTCGCCTGTGATATACTTGTGTGTGAAAGGTTCCATACACTGACAGAAGACAATGATCTTACATGAACAGGAAATCCCTATGGAAAACAGAACGGTAGAGCAGGATGCCTGCAGCAGCATTCCATGAACTGTTTGTCATCAATGGATGTGTTGGATGTTCGGCGGCAAAGGCAGCATGAATCTACATGCTTCACGAAGAAAAGAGGATGAGCGCATGAAAACTCTCGGATACTATAACGGACGATATGATGAGATCGACCGTATGATGATTCCCATGAATGATCGTGTCTGCTATTTCGGCGATGGTGTTTATGATGCACAGCCTTGCAGAAATCATCATCTGTTTGCCCTTGATGAGCATATTAATCGTTTTTATCACAGCGCTGAAGCAGTGAAAATCAACATTCCGATGGAAAAAAGCGCATTAAAAGACCTGCTCAGTGAGCTGGTGGGAAAAATGGACAGTCCGGATCTGTTCGTCTATTATCAGGTTACAAGGGCGACCGCTCCGAGAGAACACACGTTTCCGGATGCCTCAGCAAATATCTGGGTCACCATCAAGCCAATGCAGTTTGGCGATGGAACAAAGCCGATTCAGATGATTACGCTGGAGGACACACGGTTCTTTCACTGTAATATCAAGACACTCAACCTGCTGCCTTCTGTCATGGCTGCAGAAGCAGCAAAACAGGCCGGATGCGAGGAAGCTGTATTCTATCGTCCAGGCGGTCGAGTGACAGAGTGTGCACACAGCAACATATCCATGATCCAGGATGGAAAGCTGGTGACTGCACCGGCCGATGAACTGATTCTGCCCGGGATTGCGAGAGCGCATCTCATCGAAGCCTGCAGACGTCTTGGCATTGAGGTTCAGGAAAAGCCTTATATGCTGGATGAACTCTTCGAGGCCGATGAAATCATTGTCACAAGCAGCACAAAACTGATCAGACGGGGAAATAGAATCGATGGGAAAGCGGTCGGCTGCAGGCGGCCGGATCTGTATGAGGCCTTGAGGAAACAAATCATTGATGAATTCCTGAATGAAACTGACTGATAGAAGAACAAAAGCAGAATGGAGCAAACCCATTCTGCTTTTGCAGTTCTGGCGACTTTGATCTTTGGTCCATGTTCAGCATGTTGCACGGATCAGGCTGAAGGATCGTTCCATCCGGTGTAAATATCGTACTGTTTTCCATCGCGGACAAAGACCGGAATGATATCGATTGGGGCTTCTGCCTGTATTTCCGCTCCGCCCTCGTATGTTTTCCCTGAATATGCTTCGGTCCAGGTGGTTCCTGCAGGCAGATACACTGCGCGGATGCAGACACCTTCCTCCAGGACAGGAGCGACGAGCAGATCCGGTCCGAACATATACTCATCGGAAATCTGCCATGCGAGGGGATCATCCGGAAAATCAAAGAACAATGTCCGCATGACAGGTGCACCTGTTGTATGCGCCTGCTCCATGATCATCCGAATATACGGACGCAGCCGTTCACGCAGGAAGAGGTATTTGCGCATAATGGCATAGCACGCCTCCCCGAACGACCACACTTCATTATCCTGGCCGCTGGTAAGCTGCTCCACACCATCAATATAATCAATTTCACGGTCAAACCATGGCTGACGTTCTCCATGCATCCTGAAAACCGGGGAAAAAGCACCCCATGCAAACCATCGAAGCAGAAGCTCACGAAATGCAGGATCTTTACCATAACCGCAAAGGAAACCGCCAATATCACATGTCCACCATGGAATTCCGGCTATTCCCATCGACAGGCCAGCCTGAAGCTGTTCGCGCATGGAACGGAAGGAAGAATGCACATCACCTGACCATGTCAGAACGGCATATTTCTGGCTGCCAGCCCAGGCACAGCGAATCAGGGAGAGAATATCCGTTTTCCCGTTTCTCTTCTGTCCATCATAAAAGCCCTTCGCATAACCGACCGGATAGAGATTGGATACCTGCAGGGCAGGGCCTGCATCATAGCGATACTGGTCGAAATCATAGGGACCGTATTCCGGCTCCGCCTCGTCGAGCCAGTAATTCTCGATCCCGAGGGCCCCGTAGTAGGAATCACACTTCTCCCAGACATATTTCTGTGCTTCGGGATTCGTGGCATCATAAAGACACACGGCACCCATCCAGGTTCCTGTATTCTTGATTCCGCGCTCGGTCTGAACAAGATATCCGTTTTCGGACATTTCTCCGAAATGAATGGATTTTTCATCGACTGTGGGCCACACGGATACGACGGTGCGTATGCCCATCTCCTTCAGCTCTCTGACCATTGCGCCGGGGTCAGGAAAGCAGAGCGGGTCGAATCGGTAATCACCCTGCCGGGTCCAATGGAAGAAATCAATGACAATGACGTCCATGGGAAGACCGCGCCGTTTGTGCTCACGAGCTACCTGAAGAACTTCCTCCTGTGTCCTGTAACGGAGCTTGCACTGCCAGTATCCCATGCCATACTCGGGCATCATTGGTGTGCGGCCTGTCATCAGTGTGTATTGGGAAAGAATTTCAGCCGGTGTATCCGCACATGTAATGAAATAATCCAGTTTTCGAGTCGACTCCACGTGCCATTCCGTACGGTTTGTTCCGAAAGCTGCAGTGCCGACAGCGGGATTATTCCACAAAAATCCATACCCGCGGCTGGAAATGAAGAAAGGAACAGATGCCTGACTGTTTCGGTGTGCCAGTTCCAGGTACGTCCCTTTTTTATTCAGGGGCGTATCCTGATATTGCCCCATGCCGAAAATCTGCTCATCGTCGAAAGCTTCAAACCGCGCAGTCAGATGCCATGCATCGGTACCGGGAATGGATTTCATTTCGCGTCCTTCCAGACGAAGGGGGACTGTGTAACGGTTGAGATGATCTCTTGTGCGCCAGAATTCCTGCGTCAGCAGCTGACCGTGCTCATTGTAAAAGGAAATCCAGCCTTCTGGAGATACCACAGCCTCGATATTTCCGTTCTTCAGATGAGCTTCCTGGCCGGTATGATGTTTCGAAGCGTCTGGAGAGTCAAGATACCATGGATCCGTCATATCAACCTCACGGATTTCCATAGAAACAGATGTATCCGGGACTGGTTCTGACAGGGCCCAATCATGAGCATCCATGGTGCGCTCGCGTGTTGCGCGTACGCGCAGACTGTTGGGTCCCCAGGGATCAATCCAAACCGTCATGGAATGTGACGAAAAAATGAGCCTTTTGCCGTCTGTCTTGAACTGCATCGAGATCACTCCTTTACCTAATAGGAAATATTATCACTTTCCTGACCAGGATCGCAAGAAGAACGAAGAATACGAACGCACCAGGATGCGTTGATGCTCCCTGATGACAATTTGACCCAGCAAAAGATGCTTTGAGCAGAATACTATTTTCAAACCGATGGATTCATATTATGATATGTTCACAGTCCTGAATGAGAACATGGTGTTCATCATCGGATGGACTGGAAAAGAGGAGGTAAAGTATGAAATTCACTATTCGCCGCAGTGTGATCATAGCCGTTGCGATTCTGTTATTATGTGCCGTCATCTATATGACCTGTACCTCTATGGTTCCGACTGGATATACCGGTATTCTCACAACGTTCGGACGTGTGGAGGACTATACGCTTGATGCAGGCCTGCACATGAAAAACCCTTTCCAGGCTGTTGTGCTGATGGACAATCGTGAGCAGAAAACTGCTTTTAATACAGAAGCTTTCTCTTCTGATATACAGCAGGTTGAAGTCGTTGGGTCAGTGAACTTTGCGATCAATAAAGCCACTGCTATGACTCTTTATAAAGAAGTTGGCACCAATTACTTCACCACACTGGTGATGCCGCGTCTGCTGGAAAACACAAAAGCAACCTTTTCAAAATTTACGGCTGAAAACCTGGTGGCAGAACGCGAGAATCTTTCCATTACCATTCGTGAGAAACTCGTGGGTGAAATGACGAAATACGGTATCAATATCATTTCTGTCTCCATAGAAAACATCGATTTTACGGATTCGTTTACGGATGCTGTTGAAGCCAAGCAGGTTGCAGCCCAGAAAAAACTCCAGGCTGAAATTGAACAGGAACAGGCAACCATGGAGACAAAACAGGCGGCTGAACGTCAGCGGATTACTGCGGAAGCGGAAGCATCAGTCAAAAAAATTGAAGCTGATGCAGCTGCTTATGCCACGAAAGTGCAGTCAGAGGCTGAAGCTGAAGCCAACAGACTGATCTCGGCTTCGCTGACAGAACATTTGATCTCCTGGGTGCAGGCCAAAGGATGGGATGGAAAGCTTCCTACATATATGAGCACCGGGGAAGGCGTTACACTCCCCATTCTGAATCTTGCTGAGCAACAGAATCAGAATGAATAAATGATAAGTTATGCTTCGGATGACCCTGCGATGGGGTCATCCGTTTTCTGTTTATTGGCCAATGATTCCAAAAAAATGTACGCCCAGGAGACGCTTCATCAATCGCTGAATTGCATCACTTGAATCTGGAAGAAGTCACGAAACATGCATGAAATGCCTGAAAAAGATCAGGTGGTCATTGAGTTTTTCCCACAAAATGGTTTGACAATGTCGAGGGAGAATGGGATAATAGACGAAAGAAAAAATTGTGAAAGGTCGTGTCCTGCTTGTCGAATAAAAAGCAGAAGCTTTTTAGTAAAGCTGAATGGTCCTGGATTTTTTATGATTGGGCTAATTCGATTTATGCAACAAACATCTCCGCAGCAATTTTTCCCATTCTGTATTCACAGGTAGCAGGGGCGGGGACAACGGCTGATATTCTGTATGGGTATGCTGTTTCTCTTGCCAATCTTCTGGTTGCTGCACTTGCGCCGTATCTTGGCTCTCTTGCTGATTTCAAAGGCATGAAGAAAAAGATGTGGACCTGTTTCCTGGTCATTGGCGTTGTTTTTACAGCTGTCATGGGTATTTTTGGAAGCTGGAAGATGATGCTGCTTGGTTTTGTGATCAGCCGTATCGGCTTCAGCGGTGCAAATCTTTTCTATGACAGTTTCCTGACAGACGTGACAACGCCTGAACGCATGGATAAAGTCAGCACATGGGGATTTGCAATGGGATATATCGGAGGTTCCACGATTCCATTTCTGATTTCCATCGCCATTATGCTTGTGATGAAAATGAGTCTGCTCAGCATGCGGATTGCCGTTCTGATTGTTCCCGTCTGGTGGCTTGTCTTCTCCATTCCGTTTATGAAGAATGTTCACCAGGAAGCTTATGTTGATAAGCCAAGGACAAATCTGGGTAAGGCCGCCTGGAAAAATACCATTCAAACCTTGAAGCATATTGTGCATAATAAGGCTGTGTTCTTCTTCCTGCTTGCATACTTCTTCTATATCGATGGTGTTGATACAATTATCAGCATGGCGACGAAATATGGAGATACGCTGGGCCTTGGCTCAATCGGCATGATTCTTGCACTTGTGGTGACACAGGTCGTCGCTATGCCGTGCAGCATTCTCTTTGGTCATCTTTCAAAGAAGATTGGCGCCCTGAAACTGATCACATTTGCTGTCGTCACCTATGCACTGATTACTGTGATTGGTTTTCTTATGGGCTTCATGGTGGATTTCAGCGAGTCCATCGGATTGACGCCTGAACGCGCAATTGCGATCAGTCAGGTTCTGTTCTGGGTTCTGGCGACCCTTGTTGGAACAGTGCAGGGCGGTATTCAGGCATTGAGCAGGAGCTATTATGGACAGCTGATTCCGCCGGAAAGAAGCGGCGAGTACTTTGGCTTTATGGACATTTTCGGAAAATTTGCCTGTGTGATTGGACCGGCTCTTTACGAAATCTTCTATGGACTGACTGGAAAAGCATGCTTTGGCATTCTGAGCATCATCCTCCTGTTTATCCTCGGCTTTGTATTCCTGAAAGTGGGAAACAAGTATTTCCGCGTGGCGGAACATGAACGCATCGAAGAATAACAAAAAAATCTGTGCGCATTCCACATAATGCGCACAGGTTTTTTTGTTGGAAAATAGGAAATGATGGTCATTCAGTCTGTTCGGCAAGATATTGTTCAGCTTCTGCAGTTGTTTTTTTCAGATAATGAATGACAAGGTCAGGATACTGCCCGACAGCTGTTTCCCCTGTGACCATCAGATAGGAAGCACCGTCCAGGACGGCATTAAAAATGTCAGACACTTCGGCGCGCGTAGGGACAGGGGAGGAAATCATGGATTCAAGCATCTGGGTTACGACCATAAACGGTTTCTTGCAGGCTCTGCACTGTGCTGCAATCTTTTTTTGAAGAACCGGCAGTTCCCACAGAGAAACCGCCTGACCCAGGTCTCCCCGGGCAATGACAATGACGTCGCTTTCCCGGATGATGGAATCCAGATGGTTATATCCTTCAAGCGATTCGATCTTTGCAAAGATTTTCGCATGGATACCGTACTCGTGCAGTGCGGAACGGACGAGCTGAATATCCTTTCCGCTGCGCACAAAGGGCTGCATCACCGATGTGATTCCAAGGCTTTTCGCTGCTTTCAGGTTCGCAAGGTCTTCCTCTGTCAATACAGGACCGTAGATTTCTTTTCCTTCAATTTTCACGGAAAGATTGCTTTTCACAGTCCCGCCGCGCAGGGTGCGGCAGAAAAGACCGGTGGTTTGTGCACTTGTGTTTTCTGGCACTGAACACACCTGGAGAGAGATGGAGCCGTCATGGATCAGAAGCCGATCTTCAGGAGATAAAGCATGAAGAATTGGTGCAGGAAGTGGGAGAAACGGCCTGTCTCCCCGGGAATCTTCCAATTGAAGTTTCACATAATCTCCGGGCTGAAGAACAATAGGCTGTTCCAACACGCCCACGCGCTGCTCGGGACCATGCAGATCAATCATGATGCACTGCGGGACATGGAGCGTACGGCATGCATCCGCATATGCACGGATGACCGAAGAATTGAGCTGAAGAGAGCCGTGAGAGAGATTGAGTCGGATCCCGTTCATTCCTTCATGCAGCATGGATTCAAATATATCCTGCGTTCTGCAGTTGGGACCAATGGTTCCATAAATCTGGATCATTGTCTGTACCTCACTGTTGTATGAAAAGCATGATCATATGAAAAAATCAGGCAGCGCTATTGCTGCCTGATAGACGTGTCTGATTTAGTCAAGCACCAGGCCGGAAACAATCTTGTCAAGATGAGTCATCATGTCATCATTGGTTGGCAGAGCCTCATGCGTTGTTTTATGAGAAGAGAGGCGGACCAGAACCTTGCAGTCGTGAGCAGCGGGGATATAGATGCAGATGTCATGAATATGGGTGGCATCATCCTCGTTATCACTCTGGTATGTGTAGTCGAACCATTGTGCCTCTCTGCCGCAGACAGTCATTGTCTTTACTTCGCTGCATTCTTCATACATTCCATGGAAGGAATTGCGAATGCTGTCAATATCAGGCGAAGCAACCGGTGTCATATAGAAAAAAGCAACGGGACTCGATTCATCCACGGAATCAGCTTTCAGTTCAAAGCGGTTCTTATCCTGCACAACAGAGTATTCTGTATCCTTGGTATAACCTTCAGGAAGCTGATAAGTTCCAAGGGAATAATAGTAATCATTATTCTTAACCAGAATCGCATTATCTGCTACAAACATTGGTTTTCCAAACCAAGTTTTTACAGTTCCAGCAGGTGTCCAGAACATGAGAAACAGAAGGAGTACTGCAATCACGATTCCACAGATGATGCCGACTTTCTTCTTTTTTTCTTTTGACCAATGCGGTCTGGATGTATGTGCCTGTTCCTTCTGGCGCATACGCTTGATCTGACGTGTGGCATTACCCATAATAAAAACACATTCCTTTCTGACTGCGTCCGAATATCCATTTCGGATCGCTGTTGTAAGCTGAAGCATACCTTTTCTATGAAGCAATGTGAAAAGCACAGGGAGTAGTATACAACGGACCTGTGGCTTTGACAAGAAAAAAGTGAATGCCAAGGAACGGCATGGTGTTGCATTTGACATCATTTTTTGTTTTACCTATACTATAGTGAACGACATTAAATATTTTACTTTGAAATGAACTTGCCAGTGTGCTA
>R21__coassemble_1427_pt1 | contig 16039 bp, 12 predicted proteins | sample R21__metabat2_high_PE_034 | metagenome-assembled genome bin R21 | reverse complement strand
CGCCATGCTGCCTGCCGCCTTTCAGGCGGAAGGTGAACTGAAACCCCAAAAAGATGGATAGGAAAAGCCCTGCGCCGGCGTACAGAAAGCCACCACTAAGCAAAACAAGCAATGAGAAAGTTTTGTTAAGAAAGCAAATATATGGACCGTGCAATTTCTTTCGACTTCTCGCTATTTATTTCTTGATACAAGCATGATATGGATAACGTGAGTTTTGTTAGATTTCTAATTGTCAGAGCCATTAGCTGCCAACATCACTGCAAATTTTGGTGGACGACGATGCCAAAGATGGCGGATGGTCGGACTGCCATCGAAACTCCTTTGCTGTTTTTGCAAGTCTGCGTATTTACCATGAATCTTTCCTTCAATCTTGACGCAAATTGCTATTGGATGTATTATAAATACGCAAATTCCGTATTTGTGAGGTGAGCGTATGATCCTTATGTACGTTAGGTTGAACCATGTTTATGGCTTCGATGACTTTGAACTCAATCTGACATATCCTCGCAAGCTAAATGTCTCCGTTCTTGGCCTTGAAGCTCTGGTAGGACGTGAGCGCTTCCGGTACAAGAAAGCGCTGATTCTGATGGGTGCAAACGCTACCGGCAAAACCAGTCTGGGGAAAGCGTTGCTGAAGATCTTCAGTTCCATTCAGGAGTCCAATGAGGCAATTCTCCGCGATCTGGATGGCACCAGACATCCGGCTGAATTCCAGGTGGATTTTGTCAATGAGGGTTATACGCTGCATCGCTTTGCCGGGACTATTTCAGGCGAGAACGTAAATGTCCGCTACTATTCCGCTGAAATCGGCGAAATGGATTCTTATGAGATGGTGGTACAGCGGCTATCGGACAGAACAGATGAGATCGGCGGCAGCTTCAAAAGGCTGAAGGAGCTGATTGGTCCACTCCATTTCCGTTTCGCCTATCCTGAGATTGAAACGTCCCTACGCATGAAGGAGGTTAATCAGCGCGTTCTCCTGAAAACACTGCGGGCCGTGATTGGTACGCTTGATCCAACACTGTCCGATGTTTCCATTTCCAGGGAACTGAAGGATTCTTTTGTGATTCGACGCCGGGATCAGGATATTATCATTCAGGATGGCAAACTGCTGAACCGAGAGCTTTTGTCCAGCGGCACGGCAGAAGGTATTGACGTCGCTGTCTTCCTCGCATCCATGATGTCCGGCGGAAACTGCTTCTATTACTGTGATGAACACTTTTCCTATATTCAGAGCGACATTGAAAAGCGCATCTTCGGTCTGATGGTTGAGCGTTTGGGCCAAGGCGGACAACTTATCTTCACAACTCACAATACAGATATGCTGAATCTGAATCTGCCCAATCACACCTTTGCCTTCATGCGGAAAAGCATTGAGGACGGCATCTGGCAGGTTTCCGTCACCTTTGCGTCTGATCATCTCCGGCGCAGAACGGATTCCGTAAAATGTGCCATGGAAAATGATGTGTTCGATTCCTTGCCGGATGAGAGTCTTCTGGATGGTCTGGAAACCGCTCCGGAGGTGGATGCGATATGAAAAAGTGCATCTATCTGACCGAAGGTGAGTGCGAGGAAAAGCTGAAAAAGTCCCTCAAGGAAAAGCCATCTCTGATTGCACCAGGCAAGGTCTGGAAGTTCAATGTCATCCAAAATGTACTTCCCGCCAACAAACTGATGCAGTTTGAACCGGGCAGCATGGCTGTACTGGTGTTTGACACGGACAAGCCGGAAACGGATATCCTTCGTAAGAATATCGCGCTGCTGAAGGCACTACATTTCAAGGTTGAGATCGTGACCGTGCTTCAGGTATTGAATTTTGAGGATGAAATCATAAGATCAACAGATGTCGTCCGGGCACAGGATCTGACAAGAAGCAGGACGGTGGATGATTTCAAAAGCGCGGTGAATCGGATGAAGGAAAAGGATTTTCGCAGTGCGCTGGTGCGGCATAAGCTGGACATCGGAAAACTATGGTGTCAGAAACTGCCCCAGGGGTTCGGGTTTGTCCAGCAAGGCGCAGAGAAGATCAAGTAAAGTACCGCGGGAAGTGCTTAATCAGTAAAAGCATAATAACGATAACAGCGCAGCTTGATTGAAATGATAAAAAGCTTATAAAGAAGACGCTGAAAAGTGGCTTGAAATAAGCACTTCTCAGCGTCTTCTTTTGATTAGAAGATAGATTTTGGAGGAGGATTGCTAATAATTCTGCAAATTCCGTCCGCTTCCGTTGGAAAAACCATTATTTTCGGCTTTCCGCATATGCGGCGGACGGCGTGATGAAATCATATAAAGATGAAACAGGCTGAAAAGTGGCTTTACATAAGGGGTTTCGCTATGCCCGCCAGAGACCGGTCATCGCCCCGGAGATAGTATGTTTTATTGGATTTCTAACCATCAGCGCGATTAGCAGCCGTGCTTGCTGCAAAATCTGGAGGACGACGATGCAAAGAAAAGCGGACGATCACGCAATCCACAAGCAAACTCTCATGACTTTTCACACCCGCAAGAGCCTACACTCGGCAAAGAAATCATCAAGAGAATGAACAGAATTACAACATCGTACAGTAGGAACCGGAACTATGATAATAAACCTTTCAAACGAAAGACTCGCAAGTCAGGGATCCTTTGATTTATCCCTTACCTGCGAGTCTCTTTAGTCTGATTGCATTGGGTACGTCGTGTATGTATGATATGATGAGAGGATGAAGGTTAGCCGCTTCTTCTGCTCGATTTGATTCTGTCAACTCTTCCACAATCCGTGGAGATTGCAATACTCATAGGCGGCCACTACTGCGTCACCCGGAGCAAGAACGAAGACCGCGGTGGGTTTATCGCCGGGATTCAGGGTTTTGCGCTGGCGTCCTTCTTTTGTTTCCAGTAGGATCCACTGGATGGAATGAGCTTCCTGCATGGGATGCTCCACACTTCCCACGGTGACGGTCACGGTCTGACCATCCACTTGTACCACGGGCACATGTTTTTCGCCTGCTCCGTCAGAAGTGTTGGGAACAAGTGGCTTCATTTCTTCGCCGCAGCAATGGCAGCGGACACCGGAATCCTGGATGTGGGCGATGATGTTGCCGCAATGCTCGCATTTGTAGAATGTCATGGAATACTCCTCCTTCATGATACGGATCAATAGTTCTCTGCATTCACTTCAAAGTAGCTCTGGGGATGAGCGCATACCGGGCATACCTCCGGCGCCTTGGTGCCAACCACGATGTGGCCGCAGTTGCGGCATTCCCACACCTTGACCTCGCTCTTCTGGAACACTTCCTGCATCTCCACGTTTTTAAGCAGCGCCCGATAGCGCTCTTCATGGTGCTTTTCAATGGCAGCCACGGCGCGGAACTTGGCGGCCAGGGCAGGGAACCCCTCTTTTTCCGCGGTAACGGCGAAGCCCTCGTACATATCGGTCCATTCATAGTTTTCGCCGTCAGCTGCCGCCGCAAGATTCTGCGCTGTATCGCCGATGCCGTTCAGTTCCTTAAACCACATCTTGGCGTGCTCTTTTTCGTTATCGGCTGTTTTCAGGAACAGGGCGGCAATCTGTTCGAAACCGTCCTTCTTGGCTCGGGAGGCGAAATAGGTATATTTGTTACGAGCTTGGGATTCGCCGGCAAAGGCGGTTTCCAGGTTCTTTTCGGTCTGCGTTCCGGCATAGGGATTCTTTTTCGGTGTTTCCGGCTCTACCTTCACAAATTTTGAGGCGGGCTGCTTGCAGCGGGGGCAGATGAAATCCCCGGTGAGGGGGCCTTCGTGGATATAGCCGCATACGGTGCATTTCCAGGTTTCCATGGTTTGTTCCTCCTTCTTTTTCGGCTCGTTAAAAGAAATGGTATTCAGCAGAAATTGAGCGTCCTCCCGGGGAAAACCCGGAGTATCGGCGAATTGCTTCAGCAAGGATGTCAGCACTTCGTTCGCGTTTCCGCTCTGGGGCAGCATATAACCCGCTTCCCGGATCAGGTCCTCCGCCATGACGCGGTTGGATCTGGCAATCGCCTCCGCCAGCGTTCCCGGAAGGCCGGAGGCCATCTGCTCCTGCTCCGTTTTTGAGGATACCAGCTGCCGCAGGGTGGCAATTACCTGTTCGGTTTTTTTCTGCTGGGGAGGATATTCCCTCGGCACCAGGCTGATCGCCCCGGCGGGGCACGCCTCTGCGCATGCGCCGCAGCCAATGCACTTGTCCTTGTCGATCACGCTGTTTTCTGTGTCTGACGCGCCGGTAGAGCAAACATACAGGCACAGGCAGTCTTTTTCGCACAGGCGAATGGTTCTAACCGCGTATTTGTCGCCCATCTCGTCAGCCCCCGATCTTTTCAAATTTCCGGCCGGGCACTTTGCACACCGGGCAGCGTTCCGGCGGCGTGTCCCCGATGTACACAAAGCCGCAGATGGCGCATACCCATACGCCGGTGTTTTCCAGCATGGCATCGCCTTCTGTTTTGTACCGGTTGAGCAAAGAAGACAGCATTCGCGTCACCTTTTCGCTCCACACGAGACTTCTCAGCGCGCCCCGATCCCGGTTTTCCTGGGCAGCGGCGCTGGCTGCGGGATAGCCTTCGCTCAAATCCCGGTTCACCTTTTCCAGCAGGGAATCGAACGCCGCGCTGTGGACCGGTTCCGCCTGTCCCTTGAGCCAGTCGGCCAAACGGGCAAAGGCAGCCGCCTGTTCAAGCAGATACTGCTTTTCGCAGCCCTTCGCCAGGTTGGAACATACCACACTCAGCTCCATGGCCGACAGGGGCCGCAGTTCATCAGGAAGCGAGGATAAGGAAGCGGCAGGCGCAGACTGCTGTGCGCCTTCGGGGAGGAAATCAGCTTTGCTTGCGCCGCAGAGTGGACACTTCCAGTCATTGGGAAGTGATTCCCAAGGGGGATTTTGGGCTTCGTCATACACATAGCCGCAGACTTGGCATACGTATCTCAGAGGAATACGCCTCCTTTCATGGGTCGGTCGTGCTTGCTGGGTGCGCCGTCCTTCGGCATGCGGGACAGATATAACTGACCTGTAAATCGTAGGACAGCAGTTCTTCGTCGGTCTGGGATTGGAGCAGCTTCGTCAGATCCTGGAAGCAGATGTCCGTGAGTTTTCCGCAGCGCCGGCAAACCAGATGATCATGGCGGATCATTTTGTCATACCGGTCCGGATGTCCTTCCACACATACTTTCCGGATGCGTCCTTCGCTGTGCAGCTGCGCCAGATTGTTGTATACCGTCGCCAGTGCCATCCGGTGTCCGCTGTCCCGCAGTGCCGCATGGATTTCCTCAGCAGTCATGTGCGCGGAGGATTGGAGAACCGTTTCCAGGATCAGATCAGCATTCTTTTTCATTGGGTTCACCACTTAGAATTATTCTAATTCTTATTATATTAGTCCCCCTGTCAGTAAGTCAACTGTAACTTGAGAAAGGTTTGTGATTTTCATAGGACCATGCCGGAAAGTGGCTTGAAATAAGCACTTCACGGCATCTTTCTTCTTTAATGACTGGCTGGGTTTCTGCGCCATCTAACGATTCTGCTAACGACTGTCGCTTTTATTGGCAGCAAGCCATTTTTCTGCCTGCCACATTTCAGGCGGGCGATGACCAATCTCCATCCAAAGTGGCAGTAATGGCGGGAAAAGGCTCTACACAACGACTCTGTGCATCTTCAAGGTATGAAGGATGTACAGAATCCGGATCTCTAATTGTTAGATTGCAAACGCCACAGCGCGTAGACAAAGAAATGATCTGCAACTATTCGCGGAAAACTCAGCTAACAAAAGTGGCAGACTCAAATCTTTCTGCTGGTTCTGCGATGCCTTTCAATTTATGGAGGGACAAAACACAGATCTGGATTACGGAAAACTCCTTAGAAAATATGCAATGAATATTCATTCATGACTGGACAGCAATTTGCCGCATTACGGGGATAAATAATGATGATTTCGTCACGTCCAGCTAACGATTTGGCGGTAGATGTGAAAGTCGAACACGCCGCCTTTGTTAGCTGTGCTAACACCCAGCTAACAGCACCGGGGGAAAACGGGGGTATTTTGAAGGAAAATGCGAACAGTGAAAAACGTTAGAAACCCAGCAATGGCAAGGCTTAAAGGCACTTCAGGGAACAGCAAAGGCGAACACTTTTTCGATCTCCTAAGCGACAGGCCGTGGGTTCGAATCCCGCCGGGATCATCATTTTGCCTACCAGATTCGACAGTTTCGCTCCAAAAAGGCGGTCGTGAAGCTGGTAGGTTTTTTCTTTTTCAAGGCATAATGGAACACAAGAAAACTGCTAACAGAAGATGGCCTCTGTTAGCAGTTTTCTAATTTTTCAGCCTAATTTCTGCCTTCTCGGAAGTCCTTTCTTTGGCGTCTAATTTTTGCGGACGGCCTAGCTAAAAATGGCGGACGACGCAGACGACGTTTTTCACAGACCCCACATACGGTTTGTGATTGCAAGTGCTTCCGAGCGGTCTGTAGACGATTATTAGGATATTAGTTCTCGGGTTTTGATCGCATTAGGAGGCAGAAATCTGCTAACTGCATAGACCGGTCGGTTAGCAAGATTGAAGCAATTTGTTTGCTCTGCTAATGCCTTCCGCTAGATGGTTTTGACCTCTGTGAAGACAATTATTTGCTAACTGCGGACGGAGATTGTTTTGCAATATTTATGCGATTTATTGGCTCTGCTAATGCCTACCGCCATATTTGGCAACGTATTCCGGATGTATGGGAAAACCTTTCACGACAAAGGCGGCATTCTTCCGGAATCAAACCTGGCTCCTTAGCTTCCGGTGAAACGTCGGATATCATGAGCAAATGAACATCGCATCAGGGATACGGGATGCCATGCCGGATGAATCACAGTTGCGCCTGATGCTGGCATATTTCCTGGTATCCCCATGCAGAAAAATGAGAAGAACAGATCCGGCTGTCCTGCTGTTTTCTGACTTTCCGACAGGAATTCAGAAAATGCGACAATGACATTTTCTATGACAGGTGATATTATCATGTCATAAGACAGAGACGCAGCGACGCCTTTTGACAGGTGAAGTGCGCATGAAACGGACCGGCAGAACTGTCCGGGCACTGTCTCATCAATACAGACGTTTCAGAAAAATCCTGTGCGGCAGGAGGCAATACTGTGGGTAAAAAGAAGCATAATACACTGCAACATCGTTTCCTGATCTATACACTGGCAATCTCCCTGCTGCTGATTGTGCTGACGGTCGGCGTGACCTTTGTGCTTTCAACGCAGAAAACCGCAGAAACTTCGGAGAGGTACCTGACCACATATATTCAGTATTCTGATGATATGCTGAGCGGGAGAATCTCAAATGCCATGCTGCTGGCCAACACGGTGGCGACAGACAAGCAGATCATTCAGAAGACGATCCAGAAACTGTCACCGGAAGCCAGTTACGACTGGTTCCGGGATCAGATGAATATCCGCAGTTATTTGAACGGCCTGATTGTCGATAAGGGATATATCACACGGATTGCCATCGTGCTGGAAAACCGGATCATCTATTCTTCCGGGGATACGTTCTACTGGCACAGCATTGCCCCGGAATGGATGCAGGGAGACCAGACCAGTCTTCAGATCCGGTATCTGACCGATCAGGACCTGACACTGATCCGCAGGCCGATCCGGGTGAGCGGGGAGATCCAGGGAAATGTGCTCCTTTTTATGAATGATGAGCTTCTGTGTGACGGCTATGCCATTTCACCTCTTGCGGATTCCATGACCTATGTGCTTTCGCCGGAGGGAAAGATTCTGTTTGTTTCCGGTAAGGGCAGCGAAGTGCTGGAAGAGGACAGACTGAACCGGATTACCACGGGCTGGTTTTACCATGCGGGAAGAATGTTCTATGCACTGCGCTATGAGAATGCTGTTACAGGGATTACTTCCGTGAGTCTGATTCCGTACGAAAGTTTCATGAAGGATCTGTATGACTGGGGCGTGCGGCTGCTCGTACTGATCCTGCTGGCTGTGGCACTGGCCGTGCTGGTTTCCCGGCTCATGGGCAGGATGCTGTTCCGGAATCTGAATATTCTCATGGACTGCATGCGTGCTGTGCGACATGGAGATCTTACCCGGAGGGCGATCGTTTCCAGTAAGGATGAAATCAGCGAGGCCGCGGACTCATTCAACAGAACCATGATCCATATTGAAAAACTGACCCAGGATATCCGTGTGCAGGAAGCCCAGAAGCGCAGTGCGGAACTGCAGGCGCTGGAGGCCCAGATCCGGCCGCACTTTGTCTATAATTCCATCAGTGCCATGCAGTATGCGGCACAGCTGCACGGGGAAACTGAGGTTGAAAACGCCGCACAGGCACTGGGTACCCTGATGCGAAGCGTGCTGGGAAATCAGGATGCCTTTATCACTCTCTGGGAGGAAAAAAGCTATATTGACAGCTATATTGTTCTGCAGCGTTTTAAATTCAAAAACCAGTTCCAGCTGATCTGGGAAGTGGATGAACCACTGTGGACGATGACACTGCCCAAACTTCTCCTTCAGCCACTGGTGGAGAATGCGCTGCTGCATGGGATCCGTTTCCGTGATGATGGTGTGATTAACGTATCTGCTACTGCGGAGGGTACCGACAGGATACTCATTCGGGTGACGGATAACGGTGTGGGCATGACCGATGAGCAGATCGACGCACTGACCGGAGCGCAACGGCCTGAAAAGCCGGAATCCTTCCGAAGTGTGGGAATCCAGAATGTGCGGTCCAGGATTCAGTTGTATTATCCGGAAAAAGGGGATTTCCGTATTTACTCTCTGCCGGGACAGTTTACCTGTGCCGAGATTGTACTGCCCCGGGAAAAGGAGGAAGCAGAACCATGAGGATTCAGGTGGCCCTGGTGGATGATGAACAGTCCGCACGGGAGTATATAAGCAGCATGAAACTGTGGCATGAGGGCACTTTCTCGCTGGCCATCTGTGCATCCGGGGCAGAGAACCTTCTGCAATGCCTGAACCGGACGGCAGTGGATATCCTGCTGATGGATGTCTCCATGCCGGATATCAACGGGGTGGAACTTTCCAGAAGGATCCGGGAGAAGTTTCCGCAGATCGATATCATTGCCATCAGCAATTATGATCAGTATGACTATGTCCGGGAAATCCTGAAAAACGGAGCGAGGGATTATCTGCTGAAAATGCGGCTTACGGAAGAGAGCCTGAAGGCTACCCTTGAAAGGATTGCCGAACAGCGACAGATGCCGCAGGCTGCGGATACACTGCAGTACCGGGAACAGCTGAGACGCTTCCTGCAGGGGAATACACCCTGGCCGATTCCGTCAGATGGTTCGGTGATCATATCCTGTTTTGGTACCCTGCCGGCGCTTAAAGCCATGGAAAAGGGGCAGCGTGAAACCATTGCAAGGAGTATAGAAAAACTGCTGGAGGAGAATGCTGATGAAAACTGCCGGTGCATCGCAGCTGCCTATGATGAGGATCGCTTTCTGCTTCTGATCCGCTTCTTTCAGACGAAATCCCGGGCTCTGCTCGAACGGCAGACACATTATGTCTGCGCCCAGGCAATTGAACGCGTCAGCCGGATCTATCATCTGGAGCTGGCTATGGAGGCAGGCCCGGTCCTGCTGGATCAGTCCACACTTCCATCCTATGTTCTTCAGCATGTACGTCAGAAGCAGACGATCGGGGACAGCCGGCCGGAATCGATCACTCTGGAGCAGCGCTCCGAGATCATCCGGCTGCTTACAAACGGTGCAGAAGGTCTTTTGCGGGAAACCCTGGAATCGATCCTGCACAGGGCGGACCAGTTGCCGCTGCAAAAGCGGTTTTTCCTGATCCGGTCGATGGTGGAACTGGGAAAGGATATCTGTCGGGAATGGCATGTGGACGTGGCTATGCCGCCGGACGGGAATCAGCTGCTGCAATGGATCAACCAGCGTCCGTATGATCAGGTCCGGCAGGATATTCTGCAGCTGTTCAGCCGGATTCTGAAGGAGAAGCAGGGGAGAAAGCATGCAGACTGTTCAGAACCGGTGCAGCAGGCCCTGGATATTATGCTGCGTGATTTTGACCGGCCACTGACACTTGGGACCATTGCATCTCAGATCGGAGTCCATGAATCGTATCTGAGTCGGCTTTTCAACCGGGAACTCGGGACTTCGTTCAACCGGTACCTGAGTGAGGTCCGGATGCAGCATGCAAAGCAGCTGCTGACAGAGGGCATCCACATGAAGGAAGTGGCAGTGCGCAGCGGGTTTGTGCAGTACACGCATTTTCTGCGCGTGTTCAAGCAGGTGACTGGGGAGACACCCAAGGAATTCCTGAAAAAAGCAAAAACAGATAGCAAATCGTCAGAATGAGATAGAAAATCGGTCCGGGAAACAACCAGATCTGTCATACAATATGCATATCAAATTACAGAAGGGGGTTTCCCGCGATGAAAAAGCTGATTTCGATTCTGCTGGTGCTTGCTGTACTGCTGCCTGCGGCTGCATGCGCTGACTTCCCGCTGACTACAGAGAATGTCACGTTTACCGTGTTCGGACAGCGTGACCAGAACCAGGCCGCATGGGCGGATGTCTATGTACTGAATGAGTATGAGAAGATGACAGGCGTGCATATGGACTGGAAGGAGATTCCGGCACAGGGCTTTGATGAGAACAAGGCACTGCTGTTCTCCAGCAATGATCTGCCGGACCTGTTCATCCGTGCACACATCGGTGCCAATGGCATTCTGGAATATGGTGTCAACAGCCAGCAGCTGATGCCGCTCAATGATCTGATTGACCAGTATGCGCCGAACTTCAAGGCACTGATGGATGAGTATCCGGAAATCCGTCAGGCAATTACGGCTTCTGACGGAAACATTTATGTCATCCCTTCCATCGATATCTCGGATACAGGCATGACAAGCTACAAGCAGTGGATCAACAAGGAATGGCTTGCAAAGCTGGGCCTTGAAATGCCGACCACAACGGAAGAGCTGAAACAGGTGCTGATTGCTTTCCGTGATCAGGATCCCAATGGCAACGGTGAAGCGGACGAGATCCCGCTGGGCTTCCGTGAGCCTTCCACCGTGTATGATTTCGGCGGTTCTTTCGGTCTGCAGAGAAACCTGCAGGATACCTACAATCTCAATGAAGACGGTACAATCCATAACTGGCTGTGCGACGATCAGTTCAAGGAATACCTGACCTATCTGAATGAACTGTACAGTGAAAAACTCCTGTGGCAGGAATACAATCTCAACGACAGACCACTCTGGAGAAGCAATCTGGCCAATGCACTGTTCGGTGCCTTCGGCATGCCTTATTCTGACGTGTTCATCAATGTTGAAGATCAGTTTACTGCACTGCCACCGGTGGAAGGACCGCACGGAGACCGGCTGTGGTCTGCGACCAACTCTGTGGTGCAGGCGCTTGGTGCCTTTGCCATCAGCTATACCTGTGAGCATCCGGAAATCGCTGTTCAGTGGGTGGATTACTTCTATTCTGCCGAAGGCTCCCTGTTCTTCCGGTATGGTGTCGAAGGTGAAACCTACTATAAGGACGAGAACGGCACACCGCATATCAATGATGACATCCTGCATGCGGAAGAAGGCTTCATGACTGCTCTGGGCAAGATTAATCTGGTGCCTGGCGGCGGATTCCCCTGCCTGATCGACAATCAGACAGACGCTATTGTGGCCAGCGATCTGACCAAGGAAGTCGCAGCGGTCTTCGTACCGTATCTGCCGGAAAAGAATCTGAGAAAGCCGACCCTGTCTCTGGAAGCTGCAGACCGCGCCAATGCGATCGAACAGGACCTGGTGACCTATCGCGATACATCCGTGACAAAGTTCATCCTCGGTGAATGGAACATTGAGGAGATGTGGGGCGAATATTGTGCAACCCTGGAACAGCTGGGAATCCGTGAACTCGAACAGATCTATCATGATGCACTGAATCAGAATCCCTGAGTTTCAAAGCGATATTTCGGAGATGGACGACCTGTGTCCATCTCCATTCTTCCTTTGTCACCGTGGTGTTCCATTGCGTGAAACTGCCGGGAGGAGGCCGCCTATTTGATGAAGCATTTTTTCAGAGCGGTCCGGAAAGAATACGGGCTCTATCTGATCTTCTTTGTGCCACTGATCTGGTACATCATTTTTATGTATACACCCATGTATGGTCTACAGATTGCGTTCAAGCGGTATAACGCAAGGATGGGCATTACGGGAAGCCCCTGGGTGGGTTTCATGTATTTTGAACAGTTCTTCCAGTCCTACTATTTCAAGAATCTTCTGACCAATACACTGATCCTGAATATCTATCAGATGGCGATCGGGTTTCCGATCCCGATCCTGCTTGCTCTGGTGATCAATGAAATCAACAGCAGGAAACTGAAAAAAGCGGTTCAGAATATCACGTATATACCGTATTTTCTGTCCATTGTCGTGATTGTCAGCATGCTGAAACTGTTTTCAAACACCAACTATGGACTGTTTAATCAGATTGTACATTTCTTTGGCGGAACGCCCATTGATTTCTTCGGAAAGACAGGCACGTTCCGGACCATGTATGTATTCTCCGGCGTATGGCAGAATATGGGCTTCAATTCCGTCATCTATATAGCTGCTCTGAGTGCGATCGATCCGCAGCTGTATGAGGCGGCTTCCATTGATGGCGCCAGCCGGATACAGAAAATCATTCATATCTCCATACCGCAGATTATGCCGACGATCGTCATCCTGTTCATCATGCGCATCGGAAGTCTGATGAATGTCGGATTTGAAAAGGTACTGCTGATGCAGAATAACGTGAACATGGAAGTCAGCGATGTCATCTCGACCTTTATCTACCGCAATGGCATACAGAAGGGTCAGATGAGCTACAGCGCGGCGGTCGGCATCTTCAATTCCCTGATCAATCTTGTGCTGCTTACGGGCGCGAACACACTGACCCGGAGAATGAGCAGCATGAGCCTGTGGTGAGAGGAGGGAAATGAGATATGCTGCATGCAGCCGGAAAAAGACATAAGATCCGGGAAAGCGCAGGAGACCGGATATTCAATCTGGTTGTGAGCTTCATCGGGATTGTGATCATGCTGATTGTGCTGGTCCCGCTGATCTTTGTGGTGTCGGCATCCTTCTCTGATCCGGAACTGGTTCTTCGTGGGAAAGTGCTGCTGATCCCCAAAGGCGTGACACTGAAAGCCTATACGATGGTCTTTGAGAACGCAGAAATCTGGCAGGGCTACCGGAATACACTGCTGTACACCGGACTGGGAACCCTGATCAATATTATCCTGACCATTATGGCGGCTTATCCGCTTTCGCGCAGGGAAATGGCAGGAAGACGCTTTTTTACGCTTGTGGTCCTGTTCACGATGTATTTCAATGGCGGTATGATCCCGACATTCCTGCTTGTCAGGAACTTGGGTATGTACGATACCATCTGGGCAGTACTGATACCGAATGCCATATCCACCTATAACCTGATTGTGGCCAAATCATTCTTTGAGCAGAGTATTCCACAGGAACTGTATGAATCTGCCAAACTGGACGGGTGCACAAGTCTGAGAACGTTGTTCTCCATTGTGCTCCCTCTGTCCAAGGCCATTCTGGCCGTGCTGGTTCTGTACTATGGAGTCGCACACTGGAACGCTTATTTCAATGCGCTGATCTATCTGCGGGATGCATCCAAGCATCCGCTGCAGGTGGTATTGCGCAATATTCTGCTGCTGGGGCAGACAGAACAGATGGGATCGAATGATGTGGGCATGGGCGAAAAGATCAAGATGGTGGAAGCGATCAAGTATTCCGTGATCGTGGTGTCCAGTGTTCCGATTCTGCTTCTGTACCCGCTGGCACAGCGCTATTTCATAAGAGGCGTAATGATTGGTGCCGTGAAAGGATGACAGGCATGAACAAGCCAAACATATTGATTGTTATGACAGACCAGCAGCGCGCAGACCTGCGTGCCGGACGGGGATACCCACTGGATACCATGCCGTTTCTGGACCGGTTCGCAGCGGAGGGAACGGACTTCGGGTGTGCGTATACCCCGAACCCGACCTGCATGCCTGCAAGGGTCAGCATGTTCACTGGGCGTTATCCTTCGTGCCACCATGTGCGGACGAACCATAATGCAAAGGATGCATACTATACGAAAGATCTGCTGGATGTACTAAAGGAGAACGGCTATATTACGGCACTCTGTGGTAAGAATCATTCTCACCACAAGCCAACTGACTTCGATTTCCATGAGACCTGCGGGCACCTTGGATACGAAGGGGAAACAAACACAACGGATGCGGAAAAGCAGTTTGCTGACTTCCTGTGCTCAACCAACCATATGGAAGTCCATCATCCGTCACCCGGGGGAACTGAAGTGCAGCACCCGAAGAGGAATGTGGACAGTGCTCTGGGCTTTATTGATTCATGTCCAAAAGATCAGCCATTCTTTGCCTGGGTTTCCTTTGCTGAACCGCATAATCCGTACCAGGTGCCGGAACCGTACTATGATATGTTTCCGCCTGAAAGCCTGCCGCCGGTTCATGCAGATGCGTCATGCCTTCCGGATAAGGGGACAAGATGGGTCTGGCTGCGGAATGTATGGGAGCGCGTGCTGGGGAACGAGATTGATCAGCGGATCCTGCGGGCCAGGTCAAACTATCACGGCATGCTGCGGCTGATCGATGACCAGTTCCGGAGACTGGTGGAAGGACTGGAACAACGGGGAATCAGGGATCAGACACTGATTGTTTTTCTCTCGGATCACGGGGATTTTGTCGGGGAGTACGGGCTGATCCGGAAAGGTGTGGATTTGCCTGACATTCTGACCCATATTCCCATGGTTATCCAGGGGCCGGGGATGCTCAGACAGGGAATGAGGAAAGATGTCTGTGCCAGTGTGATTGATCTGTTCCCAACAATCTGCCATCTTCTTGGCATTCCGATTCCGTGCGGTGTACAGGGAAAGAGCCTGCTGCCCATTCTGCAGGGGACGGCTTATCCGGAACATGAATATGATACAGCATACTCGGAAAGTGGATTCTCAGGTCTGTACTGGAATGAACAGGATGCGCTGACATTACCGGCGGAAGACTGCTGTGACGAGCATTTCACACGGTTTGACTGTCTGAACACATGGACGCAATGCGGTCAGGTGAGAATGCTCAGAAAAGGGGACTGGAAGATTCAGTGTGACATGATGGGCCAGATTTGTCTGTATAATCTGCGGAATGACCCATATGAACTGGATAATCTGACAGATGACACAAAGTGTCAGGGAATCAAAGCAGAAATGCTGGTTGAACTGTCGTCGGCTATGATGCGGGCAGCCGATCCTCTTCCATTACCGCACTGGCGCTACCGACTGAAACAGCATCCTCATGGGTTCTGGATGGACCCAGATTACGTAAGCCCTGATCCAGGCGTCGTGAACATACCACCGCAGGATCTGCTGCATATATGATGGTAAGTACATTAACTAAAATGGTCCTGGCAAATTGGTAGCTGGGACCTTTTTTATTGTGTGCTGGACATGGCACAGTTTTAGCGGGTGAAAGTCCTGCCATGGGTATTTAACGTCAAATATAGCGAACCGCAAGCTGCTGTTAGTAATGGCAGGAGTGGAGGAAGCGGTGTAGCAAAGCCAGCGAGCCTACGAACAGAAACCGGATATAAGGCTAAACGATGGGTAAGGGTGCCGAACAGCCCGAAGCCCGAAAGGTAAACGTAAAACCGAGACAGTAAATCCGGAGGTTGTGCGGCGAAAGAACTGTGTCTTACCCCGGGAGGCCCGGTCAGCGAGGTGGAAACCGAGTGCGATAAAAAGCATAATGACCGGGAGTCAGCTGAGGCCATAGTAACCGGGAGCACTAACCGGGAAGGGCCAAATGTCGTAACAATTCAGATCACTGTAAGCAAGTCGAGGACAGCCCGAAAACTCACGGAAATGCCAGGGCGAAGGAACGTAACCGGAGCGGCAGGACGGAGGACATGCGATTCATCAGTAATCCCTTCCAGATATCGTTGAGTAATCGAAACACTTTCGTGACCTAAAAGCCTTGAAAGCGTGTATAGAT
>R21__coassemble_1420_pt1 | contig 16103 bp, 18 predicted proteins | sample R21__metabat2_high_PE_034 | metagenome-assembled genome bin R21 | reverse complement strand
TGCTTTCTTTTCCGTTGAAAAGATGGTGAAGGTAATACTCGGTGTTGTTTGAGCGCACAACCGGATAATTGATCTTTGTGCCGGGAATCGTCAGCCAGGCCACAAAATCTTTATTCTGCGCAAGACACGCTTCCAGATTAACACCGGCGCTGGACTGTGTTGGAGCAGTCGTTGGAACAGATGGCGGCTTGATTGTAGGGGGTACGGTTACCGAAGAAGCTGGCGCGGACGTCAGCGCCGTTACAGGCTGAGCAGAAACCTTGACTTCGACTTCTGGTTCATTGCTCTGAGCCACACCATATGGCGTGGGTGAGGCTGTTGGTAATTCTTCCGCGTCCTTTGGGCTGCTTTCCACCGTACCCGCATCTGCCGGTTCTGCAATCGTGATTGGCATCTCAAAACGGGGCGGTTCTTCTGTTGGCTCTTCTGTCTTCTCTGGGATCGGCAGTATCGGAGCAGGGCTTGCTTCCGGCTGTATGAATTGCATCGCCAGATCCTCATATTCTTCTTCATCCGTATGATAGGAGGAAACCTGATTCACAACGGGATATATGAAAAGAAGCAGACCAACCAGGAACAATAAAGCCGCAAGCTCTATGTCCTGTTTTTTTGATTTCTTTTGCACTTCATCTCTCCAATCAAAAAACGCACATCTCATCGACGTGCGCCTATCGTTGCTGCTCCTGCTGGCGTTTTTTCAGCCAGTTATCAAGCAGCTTAATGATGACTTTTTCCATCTGTTTGGCGGTATAGCTGCGAGGAAAATACTTTTTCAGCGTGTCATGACTCAGGGTAACGGAATTGTACAGGGGCTTCTTTTCCTCTGACATAATGTTGAGTACGCTTTCCTCTGTCAGCTTTCCTTCCTTACTTTCTTGCTTGATCCGCTGAGCCTGCGACAGGGATGGTGTTTGCTGGGTGGTTTCCAACGCAGATCGTACCCAACTCTGTTCCTCTGGATTCAGATAAGAAAGCTCCACTGCCGGTGTAAAAGCCAGTTCACCGTTATCCACTTTCTCCAGAAGCGGTTGCTCCAGACTATTCAAACGGATATAGCGTTGAACATTGCGGGGGCTTTCCCCGGCATCTTCAGCAACGGCGTCCCTTGCGCCCTGCTGTTCCAACTTCTGGCCAATTTGGCCAGAAGTTAAATCACGCCGTTTTCCCTGGTGTTTCAGGGCCTCCAGCTTCATCTGATAAGCCTTCGCCCGCTCACTTGGCAGAATGTTTTCCCGCTGGAGATTGCTATCCACCATTACGATAGTGGCTTCATCATCGTCCAGTTCGCGTACTATGGCAGGAATTTCATCCACGCCGGCCAATTCACATGCCCGTTTTCGTCGGTGCCCGGAGATGATTTCATAAGCGCCGTCTTCCAGTGGACGGACAAGGATCGGTACCAGCACGCCATACTCCTGGATGCTCTCTACTGTTTCCTTCATCCGGTCGTCATCCACCACACGAAAGGGATGATCTTTGAAGGGAACCAGTGAAGACAGGAGCAAATGCTGAATCTGCTCCCTTCCGTCAATTTGGGCTTTGCTTGCTACGCCCATTATCAATCCTCCTCTCAGTTGATCGTCATTCTGCCTCCCGTCAAAGAGGATAAAGAAAAGCACCAGCGTTTGCTGATGCTCTCTTGTCCTTCTTCTACATGGTACAGTATAGCATAGGAAAAGGGTGTAATGAAGGTGACATTCGGGTGTAATGTAGGTGACATGGCGAGACATTTTTTATAAACCACTTCAATACATATCCAATCCAATCCGTTTCGTACATTCTTTTTTAGTGCTATCCATAGATTTTTGCCTTTCACATTTTAACAAGATTGAGCAAAGCCCATTCGCCTTTGGGAATTCTTGAAACTTTTGTGTATTTCTTCATTGCTGAGATCAAAACTGTCGGATCTGAGAAATACCGCTCAACAAACTCATAGGATTTTACGTCATGGAGCTTCAGTACAATCGTACAGTATGCGCTTGGTTTCATGCCTGATTTCTTGAAGTCGTCATACCGATTCTCATTGAGAATAATCAACATTTCGATTTCTGGCGCAGTGACTACATTGATTACATCTACTTTATGCTCATAGGCTTTGCTAAGACGGAATCTTTCCCGCCTGGAATCGAGAATACGGTAAACTGTGATTTTCCCGCTGAATCCTTTCCGTAAATACCTGCTTTCAAACGTGCTGGCATTTCGACAGCGCAGCACTTGTTCATCCAGCATTTGCTCTCTCTCAAATATCAGAAGGTGATGATCCACAAGAATATCTATGATAGCGGTTTCCGCTGCCCCTTCCGCAATACAAGCCACATAGTTCATCCGTCAGCCCTCCTTCCCGAGCGCCAGGCGAATGCTTTTTTTCAGGTTCAAGTAGGCTTCATAGATAGGGACAGTGCCTTCCAGAAAACCACTCTGATAAGCGTCACTTTTCTTGAGATCGTTTCTTTTAAGAATATCTGTCAGATTGCTGACGGTAATGCCATCTCGATTGCGAACGATGTAAATGCAGTCATTTCGCTCAAACTCATCCAACAATTCCGGATAATGGGTTGTAAAGATCAAAGTACCACCGAAGCGATTCATAGCAGCATCCATGAAAAAGCGTATCAGCGTCGCTACGATCTCTTTGTTGAAATGGTTTTCCAATTCATCAATGACCAGATAGCCACCAGATTTTAGAATACGAATCGCTAAAGTAAAGGTAACAATTCCTTTGATCGTACCAGAAGAGAGATAGTGATTTAGTTCAACAGGATCAGACAGTATAATTTCTGACTTCCCTTTAAACTTCAGATGAACGGATATCTTGTTATCGTTATCCTCATGCGCAAACGAAAGATTTTCCACTGTTGGATCAAGATAAGTAACAATATCTAGCGGTATATCATCAGATATAGGCAGCACATTTATATTGGTCAAAGATAAAAGATCGGCTACTTCAATATGTTGTTGATGTTGCTTGTTGTAAGCGATGATGATACTGATGTCGCTTGGAAGAAAGGCTTCGTCGTTGCTTCGTTTAGCTGAAGGAGTAATTCCATCAAAATCAAGTAATTGCTTTTTTGTTGTTACTGCTGAAGCGGGTTTTGTCCACAGTGTTTCCTCTTTGATTGTGTACTTGATTTCTTTGTTCTTACCCAGAGTGGTTGCGATGACAGTTTCTAAGCGACATATTTCATCGCAATCTGAGAAAAAGCATATATCCAGCGTTACTTTTTTCGATTGCCCAAGAATATCCCGCGTTTCAATGTGATTGATTGGTTCATTATTCAGCATATTCAGTGCAAGCAAAACAACTTTAAGCGCCGAAGTCTTGCCTGATGCGTTGATACCAATCAGTGATATAGCATTGTTCAGATAATAGCTGGAGCCCTCGCGAAGAAGATGAAGCTGGCTTCTGTCCGCTTCACTTACACGCTGTCCCGCAAAAAAAGTGATATGCAGTTCCTCTTTGAAAAGCGGCAGACCTTTGGCTGAGATACTAAGAAGTTTCATAAGCATCATCCTTTCAAATAAAAACGGAATTTCCGTTTTTATTTTTCTTTCAGCTCCATTATAACCCCAAATTTGAAATTTATCAACAGGAAATCCGTTTTTATTTTTCTCTTGTTTGGATCTCCTGCTCGTTAAGCAGATTTTGGAATTCAATCACAGCTTCATTAACACGCCTTTGCGCTTGTCGCTTTGTTATAAATAACTCTTTGCCGATTGTGAGAATCGTTTTACCGTCAAGAAAGTGATCAAGCAAGATTCTCGCATCCTCTGCAGGCATTTGGCACATGAACTCTATCAATTCACATTTCTTCTTCGTTAATTCATTGTTTTCCCGATCAACTTCATTTTGCTTATCGACGATTGTTGCAATCGTTTCAGCCATGATCCCCACGTTTTTAGTATGTGAAACTTGTTCCTTATCCATTGGCGCTGTCAAGCTGAGAAGCCTGTCATTTAGCTTCTGCACCTGCTGAATTTTTAACTGAATCTTGGAATCAGCAATACGAAAGGAATGAAGATACTCTCTTGCATCAATCATTTTTGAAAACCTCCTGATCGAGACGTTCAAGAATTTGTGGGCCATTATCACGCCCGCTCAATAAAAGATACCAATCACCCAGAAAAAAGCGACTGATGGATTTCATTTCCCGCTCCAATCGTTTTTTCTCAAACCGGCTGCCGGTTTCTGCTATCATTTTGGCTGCGGAACGATAATCATCCGTAGCTTGCTTAATAATGGCGATGACGAGATCGTCAAATGGATCATAGGGCGGATTCTTGTCGCTTATGATGTGGATAATCATCAGTTCCCATCCTCCCTGCCGCAGAATTACGTTGGGTTTTCTCTCGAGTGTGTTCAGAAATAAACCGCCGTTGAGATGCTTTTCTTTTACCTTGGCGCTGTTCATAGATGATATGGGCTAAAGCTGCTCCTGCCGTAGGATCGGCATAACCTTCATGGTTTTTGTACACTGTTGTTCCTCCTTTATCGCCGTAAAAATTCAAAATCCCGGCGAACCGCAGCACTGTAATAGCTGTCATAGGTTGCCGGGGCATTGAATAATGCCGCTATCAGATATTGCTTGATGTTTCTTATGTCACTTCCGCATTTGTGAAGGCATTCCAACACATATTCGATGGTACTGCTGTTGATTTGACTAAATCGTTGATGTACCAAATCGGCTGGATACTGCTTCCCGGAGATGGTAAAGTATTCGCATTTTGTGGACATCACTTCTACCATGATTGACAAGATGTTTTCGATTTCATCCCTGTTGTTGTCATCCATCAATTCCCAGTAATCAATTTGATCCTTAACCTTTCGCACCAATTCGTTGTAGGAGAGCCTTTTCCGCATGTCTGGCAGCTTTGTCGGTTCGCTTGCGTAGATCTGCCGTTCCGTCAGCCCGCATGATCGTGCCTGATAATTGAGAAGACCGATCAATGCTTCATCTTGTTCGCAAGGAAGCTCGGCCTCTTCGTCGATCTGTGGAGGACGCTCCGTTTCAGGGATTGATGGATGGATATTTGATTGATAAGGATTTGATATATCAGTATTTTTTTCTTTTTTCTTTTTTTCTTCCGTATTTAATTGTACGGCTTTTTCCCGAATAGGCTTTTCCTGTGAAGGAATGGCCTGGACTGGATTATCCAATACTGGATTTTCCAGTATTGGCTTTTCGGGTATAGGTGTGACTGGAGCAGGCTTATGTTCGTTTGCATTGGCCTCCTCAGTTTTCTTGTTCTGAGGGAACTCATATATGGTATAGTCGGTATCCAATAGCTGACCCGCTTCGTTTCTACGCCTCGTTCTAACAACATATCCCGCATATTCCAATTCTTTCACGGCAGTGCCAATGGCATCAACGCCTTCTTTGCTGATATGGGCAAGCCCTGCAAGGGTATAATCCCATTCTGCAGGTAAAGAAAGCATGACTGAAAGAAGGCCCTTGGCTTTTAGTGAGATTCCCTTGTCCCTCAGATGATAGTTTGCCATGACAGTATAATTGCTGTTCTTTTCAACTCGCATGACAGACATGATTCTTCCTCCTTTTCCATTTTTGTTCCATGCATTCGGTGCTATTGCGGCAAAAATAGATAAAAAATAGGGCGTTCAGGTTTTGTTGCCTGAACGCCTTATCAATGCCGCATAGGTCACATGCAGCAGGCAGATAGTTTATTTTGAATCCTTCTGATGCTTAACAGCAGATGAAAGCAGTTCCCAGTGCCGATCGGATTTAGTGGGGATAGATCTGAAATGGCTTGACAGCATAAACTCATACAGAGCCAGCCTGGGCACAAGGTGCTGCCCACGAACGTTGACACATATCAGCTTCTTGTCTTGTATCCAGGATAAATAGCTTTTATAGGAATACCCAATGATTCTTCTGGCCTGCTCAATCGTCATCACGTCCGGACAGTTTTCTACCGCTTCCTGGCAAGCCTGTGCATAGTCGCTATCAGTCAGAGCTTGCAGCTGATATTTTGATGGCCGATCCTTTATGCGTCTGTGCTTTCGTTTGGGCTCATGTTCGCCATTGACTCGCTGGTTGGGATAGAAGTAACGCTCCGGGTGCTTCTCCCGATCCCGCAGATAGGCAACCATGTCAGCCGTTGCTATCCAATAACGGTGCGTTCGCTGAGCCTTGATCTCACATGGCACCAACTGCGTTTCCAAGAGATACTGTGCCATCCGTGGACTGATATGGCATATTTTTCTGAACATCTCCTTGTTGACGCCATCCGGATACCGAATAAGCATTGCCTGGATTTCTTTATTTGTAAGCACGATAACCCTCCTCGCAGCTGATTGCCAATCAGCAGAAGTGCTGCCGTGCGTATAACAGAGTGAAGTTCTGATTTCAATGGTGAATTGTGAAGTACCTGATTCTTCATCACATGGTACAGGATGCACCTGCCCCTTTCTAATTCGGTGAATCTCATGGGACCTGATTTTTGATCGTGTAGGGGGTTTGAGAACCTGTTTTCTCTCCTCTTTCTCTCCAACGTGCAAAATTGATCTCCAAATACCCCGGTTTTGAGCAAAATGTTTGAACCCGTTGTGCCGCCTGGGTTTTCTCTCCATTTTCTCTCTTGAAGTCCGGTTTTGCCCGTGTTATAATGCCTTTGGAGACTTCCAATATTTCCGGTTATCTTCCGAAAGGTTCTCGCAAGTTCCCAAAGACGGGGAAAACTCGAAATCAGGTGTACGGCAACGTACCGTGGGTTCGAATCCCACCCGCTCCGCACACAGAACGCTGGCTTTGATGTCAAATCAAAGTCGGTGTTTTGCTTTCCAGGGATTCTCTGCCGTGATCCATCCACTTCAATATGCAGGATTCAGTTTTCGTCTTCCGCTGAGCGAATGTCCATGTGCATCTATGCCATGCAGTTCATGTCTGAATCCATGGAAAGGCTATCACAGATATTCTTGAAATACAAGCATTTTCTTCGTCCCTGTATCTGCTGTATGCGCGTCATCCTTTGGTTTTTTCCTCAAGCGCAAACCTTTTTTCCGCCAGTCATTTTCGCATCAGCGTATCAACCATCAGCCCTCCGTTCTGCGCGGCGTTTCCTCAAGGGATGCAGCTGCCCGGGGCGTTTTCTGTTCAAGCGCATGAACATTTATTCTTTTTTTGCAAGGAGATTGACCATGAAAGCACTGGAAAAAGTCAGCACATTTTTAGGAAATCACATGGCTGTCCTCGTTCTTGTCGTGACGGCTGTTTCTCTCTTTATCCCGAAAGCGGGCCTGTGGATTCAGACCGGCTGGATCAATTATCTGCTGATGATTGTCATGTTTGGCATGGGGCTGACACTGAACCTGTCCGATTTTCAGCTTGTCTTTTCCCGGCCGCGGGATATTCTGATCGGCTGTGTCTCTCAGTTTACCATCATGCCGCTCCTGGCGTTTGCTTTGGGAAAACTGTTTCGGCTGGATGATGCTCTGCTTGCGGGTGTGATCCTTGTGGGAACCTGTCCCGGAGGGACATCCAGCAATGTCATCACTTACCTTTCCGGAGGCGATGTTCCCCTGTCGGTTGGAATGACCAGCATCAATACGCTTCTGGCTCCCATCCTGACACCTGCCCTGACCTATCTTTTCCTGCATACAACGGTCGAAGTCAACATCATCAGCATGTTCCTGTCCATCATCCAGGTGGTGATTCTCCCCATCGCTCTTGGTCTGATCATCAACCGGATATGGGGTCAGTACACCCGGCGCATGACCAGCATTCTGCCCTCTGTCTCTGTCATCGCGATCTCTCTGATCGTGGCCTCCGTTGTGTCGCATAATGCCGGAAAAATACTCTCCACAGGGCTCATTGTGTTTGCTGTTGTCATCCTTCACAATGTGCTCGGATATGCGTGTGGATTCGGGATTGGAAAGCTTCTGAAACTCGACGCCTCAAAAACAAAGGCTCTGTCCATAGAGATCGGCATGCAGAATTCAGGACTGGCAACCGCCCTCGCCGGTACGGCGTTTCCCTCTCTGGCCATGGCCACGGTTCCCGGAGCCATTTTTTCCGTCTGGCATAATATCTCCGGAGCCATACTCGCCAATCTGTTCAGGAAACATTAAATCGCGCAGCATGCTGCTGCCCTGCCATTCTTACCATCCTCTGCGGCTTCCTGGGTTGTCTTTTTTCGTCTTTTATCTGCCATTGTGAACAGTTCTGTAATGCCATGAGGGATCTTTCTTCGTATCAACCAATGACGGCACCACGTGTGCCGATCCGTCGATGAAAGATGAAAGAAGGTTATCTTTATGAAGAAAATCTTATGTCTCACACTTGCCATGATGATGATCGCCTGTGCAGCCTGCGCTTCAGCCACATCCCTTTTGGGATCCTGGCAGACCGCAGAGTCCCCGGAGCTTACCGAAGACAGAACGGCTCTTTTTGAAAAAGCCGTCGAAGGTCTTCTCGGTGTCAGCTATGTACCGGTCGTTTATCTGGGAAATCAGGTTGTGGCTGGAACAAATCATTGTTTCCTCTGCAAGGCAACTGTAATCTATCCGGACGCTGTGCCCTCCTATGCACTCGTATATGTTTATGAGGATCTGGAAGGCCATGCATCCGTCACACAGATTACCGACATCGACATCGCTGCTCTCTCTGCCCCTGCAGAGTAAGATGCAGTAAGGACCCTTGAGCACCAGGCACTGCCTGGTGCTCTTTTGCATGGGCTCCGGTCTGGCCTTCCTGTTTTTCTTCCTTTCACCTCATGTATCCCGGTTTCTTTTACGATCCATAACCCCTCTCACAGCAAAATCCGTGCTTGACAAGATTTTATCGTTTATGTATACTGTGAAGGCTGTTTTTAGCACCCTGCGGGATAACCCGTTTGATGAAATCGTGAGGAGTGTTGACCATGTTCCGTACTTACCAGCCCAAGAAGCGTCAGCGCAGCAAGGTGCACGGCTTCCGCGCCCGTATGCACACCAAGAACGGCCGTCGTGTTCTGGCAGCCCGTCGTCGCCGTGGCCGTAAGGTCCTGACCGTCTGATCGGACTGATCACCTGCACGGCAGCAGGTCGGGTTCCACGTGAACCCATGAATTGAAAAGGATGCAGCCCGCCCACCGGTCCATTACCAGTTGGCGGGCTTTCCTTGTATAACGGCAGTTTTCTGCCATCCCAGGTGGCGCATTCGCCGCCGGATCAAAGAAGGATGATACCTTGGAGAAACGCTATCGGCTGAAAAAGAATGGGGCTTTTACCTATGTTTACAGAAGAGGTAAAAATGCTTCATCCCGAGATCTGGTGATGCTTTATGCCAAAGGCAAAGGCATCAAGGTCGGTTTTTCCGTCAGCAAAAAGGTAGGCAACGCTGTGACAAGAAATCTTGTCAAGCGTCGTCTGCGTGAATGCTTTCGGCCCCATCTGGGGGACGTAAAAACCGGCCTGTACGTCGTTGTCGCCAGACCATCTGCCGCCCAGGCCACCTTTCAGAGTCTGTTCAAACAGGTGCGTGATCTTCTGAAAAGACAGCATGCTCTTCAGGAAGACAGCCGGCAGAGTGCACCTGTTTCCGAGAAAGGGAATCGTGCCACATGAAACGTTTTCTTCTTCAGGGTATCCGATTCTACCGCCGCAAGCTTTCCCCGCGCAAGCGCATGCCCACATGCCGCTTTGTTCCGACCTGTTCTGAGTACGCGGAAACTGCCATTGAACGATTCGGACCAGCCAAAGGCAGCTACCTCGCCATCAGACGGATCCTGCGCTGCAATCCACTGTGTAAAGGCGGTTATGATCCGGTCCCGGATGATCCACAGACTACAATAAGGAGGGAATAACCCCGAATGAACGAATTCTTGACAGGCATCATCGGTTGGATTTACAGCGTGCTCGGGAATTATGGATGGGCCATCGTGGTCTTCACGCTGCTGATTCGTTTGGTCCTCATGCCTTTTGACTACAAAAGCCGTGTCTCCATGCGGCGCATGTCAAAGGTATCCCCGAAAATGCAAGCGCTTCAGAAGAAGTATGCCAAGGATCAGGCCAAACTGAATCAGAAGATGTCGGAGCTCTACAAAGAGGAGCATGTCAGCCCGCTTTCCGGCTGTCTCCCCATGCTTCTGAGCTACCCGATCCTGATCGCCATGTTCACCGCCATGCGTTCCTTTGCCAACCAGCAGGTTGTCAAGCAGATCCTTGAAATCCTTCAGAATCCCGAAGTGATGCCTGCCCTCGACAGCTGGTTCTGGGTCCGCAATCTCTGGATGCCGGACTCTCCGTTCGCCTCTGTTCTGCCCGATTTCAATACGCTTCGCATGATTCCCGGAGATGTCTGGGTGAAGTTCTTCACGCCTGATGTGATCGCCACTCTGCCCGGCGAACTCGCAGCGCTCACTGCTGACAGCTTTTCCGGAAACGTTCTGAATGACACCATTACACAGATTAATGCTGTTCTTCAGGCACTCCCCCTGTATAAGGAAGCGACCAGTGCCCTGCCCGGATGGACGTTCAACCTGATGATCACCTCCTTCTCCATCATGAGGGAATTCAACGGTCTCTTCCTCCTGCCGATTCTTTCTGCTGTCTCCCAGCTGGCCATGACCAAACTGACGCCTCAGCAGACCCCGGCAGATTCCAGCCAGGCCAGCACCGGCAAGTTTATGAACTGGTTCTTCCCGCTTTTCTCCCTGTGGCTCTGCTCATCCTACAACGGTGCATTCGCCCTGTACTGGGTTACCAGCAATGTCATCGCTATTGTGCAAACTTATGCCATCAACAAGTATCTGGACAAGAAAGAACAGCGTGAAGCAGAAATGAAACGGGAGGGTGCCACCAGATGAGAAGCATAGAAAAAAGTGCAAAGACACAGGAAGAAGCGATTCAGGCTGCTCTGGATGAGCTGAATGCTTCGATCACCGATGTCACTGTGAAAGTTCTTGATGAAGGCAGCAAAGGCCTGTTTGGCCTCTTTGGATCCAAGCCTGCGCGTGTCCTTGTTACACTGCGTTCTTCCGAAATGGAAGATGAACTGGATTCCCTTTTCCAGTCCACCCCGCAGAAGGCTGAACCGAAGGCTGCGCCCCAGCCTGTTTCTGCTCCGGCTGAGAAAGCTGCCGTTCCGAAAGAGGAGAAGCCTGAACCCGCCGCTGAACCGGTTCCTGTCCAGGCTGAAGCTCCCGCAGAAGCAAAGCCTGTGAATACGGCCCGCAAGCCTGAGCCTGTCAGAAGAACCCGTTCGCAGTCCAAGCGTGAAAAGCCGGCTGCCCGTCCTGCAGAGACCGATGCTGCAGAACCCCGGCAGCAGAATACCAAGCGCCCTGTTCAGCTTCTTGAGAAGCCGGAAGTCACCATGATTCCCCATGATGATGTCGATCCTGAATCCCCTGCCGGCAAAGCGCTTGCTTTCCTCGAGGAGCTCACCCACCTGATGGGCGTGGATGTCACTGTTTCCGTTGGCACCGACGCCGAAGGCAATGTGTACGGCCGTATGGAAGGCGACACACTGGGTATTCTGATCGGACGCCGCGGTGAGACGCTGGATGCGCTGCAGTATCTGACTTCCCTGAAAATCAACCGCGGTCAGGAAACCTATACCCGTGTCACGCTTGACACCGAGGACTATCGTTCCCGCCGTGAGGAAACACTGATTCGCCTTGCGAACCGTATGGCAAACCGTGCAGTGCGCACCAATCGCCGCGTTTCCCTTGAGCCCATGAACCCCTATGAGCGCAGAATCATCCATTCTGCCCTGCAGGGGAATGACGCTGTTGATACCCATTCCGAAGGCGACGAGCCCAACCGGCACGTTGTCATCACCATCAAAAAGTAATCTGCAGGCGGCCCTGTGCCGCCTGTTTTTTCTGTCGCTGGATCCTTCCACTCAGGCGCACAGGAAATCTATTCTTGCCATTCCCGGTAAAAGATGGTATACTGATCGTCGCATGCCGGAGTGGCGGAATGGCAGACGCGGCGGATTCAAAATCCGTTGGCAGCGATGTTGTGCGGGTTCAAGTCCCACCTCCGGCACGACTTAAGTCTCATCCTCTGGATGAGACTTTTTATCTTCTTAGAGGTTTTGTATGAGTCGAATTGACTGGGGCGAAAACCTGAATCTGAAAATCAGCATGCTTCCTGACAGTCCTGGATGCTACCTCATGAAGGATGCAAACCAGGTCATCATTTACGTGGGCAAAGCTGTCAATCTGAAAAATCGCGTCCGTTCCTATTTTCGCGATACCTATCACACCCCAAAGGTTGCAGCCATGATTTCCCATATTGCCGATTTTGACATTCTGCTGTGTGAGTCAAATCTTGAAGCACTCTGTCTGGAATGCAACCTGATCAAGGAGCACAAGCCTTACTACAATATTCTTCTGAAGGATGACAAGCATTACCCGTATATCAAGCTGGATCTGCATGAATCCTTCCCCCGTCTCCGTCTTGCACGGCGCATGGAATCGGACGGCGCAAAGTATTACGGTCCCTATATTGGTGCGAGCGCTGTGAAACAGGTCATTGAAACCGTTCGGGATGTCTTCCCGATCCGTTCCTGTTCCCTTTCTTTCCCTCTGAAAAAGCCCGTCCGTCCCTGCCTCAATTATGACACAGGCAAATGTCTGGCCCCCTGTTCAGGCAACTGTTCGGAAGAAACATACAATGAAATGATCCGCGGCGTCCTTTCCTTTCTCGGCGGGGATTATCAGCAGGTTCTTGCCCACCTGGAAGCGTCGATGAAAGCCTCAGCAGCCAGGATGGATTATGAAAAAGCTGCCGTATTCCGCGATAAAATCAAGGATGTCAAAGGTCTTATGGAACGCCAGATCGCCATTCGTACCGATCTGAGCGAGCAGGATATTCTGGGCATTGCTCAGGATGGTCTGGATGCCATGATTCAGATTCTTTATGTACGCGGTGGAAAAATGCTCGGCGGCGACCACTTTTCTCTTCCCGGTGAAGGCGGCGAAGATGCCGGAGAAGTGCTGCTAGCATTTCTGACACAGTACTATGAATCAGGTCCCCTTGTCCCGAGAAATGTCCTGGTACAGACGCTTCCGCGTGACAGTCAGTCCACATTGGAAGACTGGCTGCGCCAGCAGAAGGGCGGTGCAGTGACGCTGCGTGTGCCGCAGCGCGGTGAAAAACATGATCTCGTTCTCCTGGCTGAAAAAAATGCTGCGGACGCCCTGAAAAAGCGGAATGCACGCAGTACCGTCAAAGAAGAGAGAACCATCGGTGCCGCTCAGAACCTTGCCGGCATTCTCGGTCTCCCCTCCTATCCCCGCAGAATCGAAGGCTATGATATTTCCAACACACAGGGCGTCTATTCTGTCGGTTCCATGGTCGTGTTCATTGACGGAGAAAGTGCCAAAAAGGAATACCGCCAGTTTCGAATCCGCACAGTGGAAGGTGCGAACGACTTTGCCTCCCTGCATGAAGTCCTCAGCCGCCGGTTCTCACACGGTCTGCAGGAAAAGCTGGAGCGTGAAGCAGCCGGGCTTCCTGCAAAAGGCGGCAAGTTCAGCGATCTCCCGGATCTCATTCTCATCGACGGCGGCCCGCAGCAGGTTCGATTTGCGCGGGAGGCCATTCTGGCTCTGGGTGTGAATATCCCGATGTTCGGCCTGGCCGAAAAAGAAGAAGAAATCTATCTTCCCGATCAGGAGGAACCGATACGCCTTGACCATCACACTCCCGAGCTTCAGCTGGTTCAGCGCATTCGTGACGAGGCGCACCGCACGGCGATCACCCATCACCGCACGCTGCGCGGAAACGCCTTTACCCATTCTCAGCTCGAGGATATCCCGGGCGTTGGCCCTGCACGGCGCAAAGCGCTCATCCGGCATTTCGGCAGTCTCAAAGCGATCCGCTCCGCCTCTCTTGAAGAGCTTCTCGCCGTTAAAGGCATGAATGCACCGGCTGCAGAGGCTGTCCTTGCCTGGGCGCAGACAAATCATGCTTCCCCTGCAAATCCGCATCTTCCCCGTGATGCTGCTTCCATTGAAGCACAATAAAAGACCGGTCGCCCGGTCTTTTATGATTGCTCTTATTCATCATTTAAGGCATTTTTCATGGCCTGATAGGTTTCCTCAGACAGATCATGTTCCATTTTGCATGCATCCGCTCTGGCAACATCTTCCTGAACGCCCAGCTTGACAAGGTATCTGGTCAGCGTTCTGTGTCTGTCGTAGATTCTCGATGCGATCTGATTGCCTTTCTCTGTAAGCGAGATCAGATTATCATCATCCACTGTGATATATCCATTTTCACGAAGATGCTTCATGGCAACGCTGACAGAGGGTTTGGTCACGCCCAGTTTTAAGGCTATATCGACCGATCTCGCATATCCTTTTGCTTCTTTCAGCATCAGAATGGACTCAAGATAATCTTCGGCTGATTCATGTATATTCATCATATCACCTGCGTTTCTTTAGACTGCGATTGGCTCTATGATATCATGCTTCAAGAGGAAATTCAACTCTGTTTTCGGCCTCCGCTTTCCTCACACAAACACAAAGCCGCAGCTTCTCTGCGGCCTGACTTCTGTGTTTTTATATGTTTTCAAAGAAAGGAGTCTCGTCCTCTTTTCTGAGAATCCCGCCTTCAAAATGCAGCGGTGTCGGGGCGGACTGCATGTATTTCAGAATTTCTTCCATGCGCACCCCTTCCTGGAAAGTCACCAGTGAGAAGCTGACACCATGCTTATGGGCTCTGCCTGTTCTGCCGATCCGATGCAGATAATACTCGTTTTCATTCGGCAGTTCATAATTGATGACGGCTTCAACATCATCCACGTCAATCCCGCGCGCTGCAACATCCGTGGCCACAAGGATCGGGAACTTTCCTTTCTTAAAGCCATTCATCGTCTCATTGCGCTGGCTCTGACGTATATCACCATGAATGCATCTTGCATCATAGCCTTCCTTCTGGAGCCGGCTTGTCACACGGTCCGTCATGAATTTTGTGGAACAGAAGACCATAATGCGCTGGTAGACATCCGCATCGAGCAGATACAGCAGATCATCCATTTTCTTTGCATTCTCGGTGCGTATCACATACTGCGTGATTTGAGGTCTGTCTTCCTTTGTTGCCTCAACTGTGACCTCGACAGGATTCTGCTGATATTTCCAGGCGATCGTCAGGACATCGCGATTGGTCGTTGCAGAAAAGAGCACCAGCTGACGGTCCACAGGGGTTTTTTCAATAATCCCTGTGACATCTTTCACGAAGCCCATATTGAGCATTTCGTCTGCTTCATCAAGCACCATGGTATGAACCGCATTGAGCTTGATATTCCCACGCTCCATGTGGTCCAAAAGTCGGCCAGGGGTTGCAACAACAATCTGCGGATTCCTTCGGATCGCATTCATCTGCTTGGAAATGGACTGCCCGCCGTAAAGCACAGCAATTCTGCATCCCTTGATATACTTTGCAAGCTTCGTGAGTTCCTCACCAATCTGAACAGCCAGTTCCCGCGTAGGTGCCAGAACAATTTCCTGAACACGGCTGTCGCGCAGCTGCAGATATTCCAGCATGGGAATGCCAAACGCACAGGTTTTTCCCGTTCCCGTCGGAGCAATTGCGTTGATGTCTGCACCGGACATCATCAGAGGAATGGTTTTCTGCTGAATGGTTGAGGGTTCAGTGAACCCCATATCGGCCACAGCCTTTAAGATTTCCTCTGACAGATCCATTTCCTGAAAGCTGATAGGCGTTGTTTCGTTTGCTGCCAAGAAAATGCTCCTCTCACGTCTCCGAATAAGCTGCGATTGCCCTGGAGAGCTGATCCGGACATGAGGTCGTTCCCCTGCACGGTACACCGGAAAGGCGTCTGGCGACTTCCTCTGCCTTTTGTCCGATGACCATACGGGCGAGTCCTTCCGTGTTTCCCTTGCAGCCATTGGTAAATTTGCAGTAAGTGATGATTCCGTCTTCGATTTCCAGATCAATGGCCGAAGAGCAGGTTCCATGTGTTTTGTAGTGGAACATAATGTCCTCCCTTACAAGAAAAAGAGGCGACCCCAGCTTGGTGAGGCCGCCTCAACAGATTCAGATTACTCGATCACGCGAGCAACAACGCCGGAACCAACGGTACGGCCGCCTTCACGGATAGCGAAACGCAGGCCCTGTTCCATAGCGATAGGTG
>R21__coassemble_1416_pt1 | contig 16170 bp, 11 predicted proteins | sample R21__metabat2_high_PE_034 | metagenome-assembled genome bin R21 | reverse complement strand
GGACCGGGAGACCGAGCAGACGGCAGAGATAGATCTGGCGCGGGGTTGCGGAGAGGATATCCCGCCCGCGGACGACTTCTGTCACCCCGGAGGCAGCGTCATCGACAACCACCGCCAGCTGATACCCGAACAGACCGTCTGAGCGGCGCACAATGAAGTCGCCGCAGGCCTGTTCCAGGTTTTCCCGGACCTCACCCTGCAGGCCGTCCGTGAACACAATCTCGAGATCGGGCACACGCAGACGGATCGCGGGCGAGCGATGAAGGGATTTTTCCCGGATCTCCTCCTGTGTCAGGTGCCGGCAGGTCCCGGCATACACGGTCTGCGTGTCGCCGAGGTTCGGGGCCTGGCTGGCCATGAGCTCGGCGCGGGTGCAGAAGCAGGGATAGAGATGGGAGGAGAGCTGCCTGAGCGCGTCCTCATAGACTTTTCCGCGCCGGCTCTGCCAGAGCGGCTCTTCATCCCAGTCAAACCCGAGCGCTTCCAGGTCCCGGATGACCTGTTCCCCGTAAGCGGGCGGGCAGCGCAGATGATCCAGGTCTTCGATGCGAAGAAGAAACCGCCCGCCCTGGTGCCGTGCACTCAGGTACGCGAGCAGACAGCAGGCGATATTGCCCAGGTGCACGGGACCGCTGGGCGAGGGCGCAAAGCGGCCGACGGTTTCAGACATACAGACCTCCGTCAGATGGTTTCTCGGGTAATGAGGAATTTGAGGGTATAGTCTTTCTTGGCGCTGTAGGTGTACTCCGGCATGATGGCCGGGCCGCAGGCACCGGTGCCGATGCCCTCCTGGAAGGCCTCAATGGTGACATACACGCCCGTCTGGACCTCGTCCTCGCGGTGCTTCATGCCGGCGAGCGCACGGTCGGTGTAGGGCTTGACCGAGAGTTCAAACGGCGCTTCCACGGCGCGGAACGTCACGCGGGATGTTCCGTCGGAGAAGCTGGCACAGGTGCAGTCGCAGCGGTTGCCGCTCTCCTGAGGCCGGATATTGGGTTCGGTCATGTCCTTCACGCGGCAGGAAACGGTGCCGACCGGGAACTGGTCCTTCATGTCGCAGTAGCTCTCGCCCGTGCGACCGGTATAGGTCACCTGATCAAAGGCGACAGGCAGCTGGAAGCACTTGCCGAAGCGGGGCAGGATGCCGCCGCCGAGCTGGCAGTGGATCCGGCTGGTGACCAGGATGCTGCCGTCCGCGGTGCCCTCATACGTGTCAGTCACCTGATACATGGCTTTTCTGTTGGTGATGCGGGTGACCACCTTCCAGCCGTTCTCGGTCTGGACCGAGGAGAGCACCTCTTCCCGCTGGGCGAGATACGGGGCCATGGTATTGGCAAACATGGGATCGGTATCATTGTCCGTGGCCGCGCGGTAGAGGAGCGTGCTTTCCTTGGCGCTTTCAAGCGCTGTACCGCCGCTGAGCGGCAGGGAGAAATGTCCCTTTTCAGCGGTGACATCTGCGGCGGGAGCCGTGACGTCAGGGGCTGCGGGCATCTGCATCTGAAGAATCAGGCCTTCCTCGCTGACATCCCGGTCTTCCCTGAGGTCGCGGGTGACAATATTGACGGTCAGGACGCCGTCGACCGCCTTACCGCCCTTGAGGGTGACGGTCTCCTTGGTCATGGGAGCGGCTGTGGGCGTGACGACTTCCTCGGTCCCGTCATTCCAGCGGAAGGTCAGGCGATAGCATGCGCCGTCGGAGAAGCCGGTGGTGTTGAAGATCTCAAAGCGGTTTTCGCCCAGGGCCGTCACGCGGATGGGACGATAGATGAACTTCATGATCTTCGCGCCGGTGGACGGCGTGCGGTCCGGATAGAACAGGCCGTCGACGCAGAAATTGCCGTCATGCTCCCATTCGCCGTGGTCGCCACCGTAGGTATAGCTGCCGTCCTCGTGCTTCACGGCGTGATCGACCATTTCCCAGACGCAGCCGCCCATGAGGTTCGGATAGGAGAAGATTTCCTTCCAGTACGCTTCCGTGTTGCCCGGGCCCACACCCATGGCATGCGCATACTCGCACATGAAGTAGGGGCGGTCATTGAGGCGTGTCTGCTTGCGGCAGTGTTCGCCCACGTCGTGCACCATCTGCACCGACGGGTACATTTCGCTGCCGACATCATAGGCCTGGCGCTTGCAGTGGATGGCGCTCTCATAGTGCACGGGCAGGGAGGAATGCGCCTTCAGGTAGTCATACATCGCATCCGTATTGTTGAAGCCGCCGGCCTCATTGCCCAGGGACCACATGAAGATGGCTGTGTTGGCATGGATCTTGTCGCGCTGATAAAGCCGGGTGATGCGGTCGACATAGTGGGCTTCCCACTTGGGATCATGGGAGATGGAGTTATAGGTCGGGGGCAGCTGCATGGCAAACGTGCCGTGTGTTTCCAGATCGTTCTCGTCGACGATATAGATGCCTTGGAGGTCAGCCAGTTCCAGGAGCAGCGGGTCCGGCGGGTAGTGCGAGGTGCGGATGGTGTCAATATTGTGCGCTTTGCACACGAGAATATCCCGCTCGATCTCCTCCGGCGTCATGGTGTAGCCGTTGGTCGGGGAATTGTCGTGATGGTTGACGCCCTTGAACTTGATGGGTTTGCCGTTGAAGAGGAAGACATCGCCCTGAATCTCCACGGTCTTAAACCCGATCTGCTCCTTGACGCAGGATGTCGCGGTCTCAAAGTACACACTGTAGAGCGAGGGGGACTCCGCACTCCAGGGCAGGACATCCAGTCCGTCAAAGGTCACCGTGGCAGTCCCGTCCTTAGTTTCTGCAGTCCGGGAGAGCTGGAGGCCGTGGCCTTCCAGGGAGAAGGTGACAGGGGTATCCTTCAGCACGCGGGCGGTCAGTGTCAGGGAGTAGGTGTCCCCGGTCTTTTTTGTGAGGGCATCAAGATCGACAAAGTCGGTGTCCTCGTCGATGCGAAGCAGCACGTCCCGGAAAATTCCGTTGTTGCGGAACATGTCCTGGTCCTCGAGATACGTGCCTGTGCACCACCTGTGGACAACCGCGAGCAGTTCATTGCTGCCTTCCGTGAGAAGACCGGTCAGGTCAAACTCGGCCGTATTGTGCGCGCCTTCCGAGTATCCGACAAAACGGCCGTTGAGATACAGGTCCAGACAGCTGGCCACGCCCAGGAACGAAATGGTGTAGTGTTTGGCCGGGTCCTGGATTTCAATGTTCTTCCGGTAGACGCCGACAAAATTGTACTCGTTGTCCGGCTTTCTGAACTGGAGGCTGACCTTCTGGTCCACACCGAGCCAGGTGAACACACGGCCGACAGGCTCCGTGGTGGGGATGACGGGCGGCTTATAGGGGAACTGATAGCGGATATTGACATAGAAGGGCCGGTCAATGCCGTGGAACTGCCAGCAGCCGGGCACGGGCATTTTGTCAAAGGCGATGCTGTCCGTATCCAGCCCTTTCGGGAGCTCGGAGGGCACCGGATAGAATTTAAAATCCCAGTCCCCGTTGAGGCAGACGACTTTTTCAGAGCGGTACCGCTTTTCGAGGGGCGTGACGGCGTCCGCCTTTTCGCGCGTGGGATAGGGAATAAAATAAGTGCGTCCGGGAAGCTTGTTCGCTTCAAAGAGATCGAACGTATAGTAGTTCGTGGTATTTAAAACGTATTTCATAGGGTCCTCCTTTTTGGAGATGATGACAGTAGTATATCATGAAAGCGGGGAATCCCAAAGGTTTTTTCAGTGTGCGGGGAGCGGGGAAAGCCTGAAAGAAGGGCACAGAAAAAGGGCTTCCGGAAATCCGGAAGCCCGTGGTTACTGGATGGATTACTGGGCAGCCGCCACGCTGATGATGTGGGGATTGGCGCCTTCATACCAGTAGAGGAAACCGGTCATGTCGATCACGTCGCCGACCTTGAGGTTTTCCACTGCGGCATAGACGTCGGTGGTGTTATCGCACAGGTAGCTCTCCACGGTGAAGGAGTAGGTCTGGCCGTCCTTGGACACCTTGAAGTACAGGTCGCTGTTGCTGTCGTGTGCACCGGAGCCGTCCCAGCTGTAGAGGAAGGCAGCGCCTTCGTCGTTGGAGGCTTCCACGGTCATGCCCTTGAAGGACACGAGCAGGTTCTGATAGTTGATCAGATCTTCGGAAGCGAGCTTGTCGGTGATGTCGAGGGGTTCAGCGATGAAGCTGCCCTCTTCGATTTCGAAGGTGGCATCGGTGATTTCCACTTCGCCGGACCAGGCAGACTTATAACCGGTGACCTTGATCTTGGTGCCGGGAACAAGCTTGGCATAGTCTTCTTCAGAGCAGGCCATGTTGTAGAGGAAATAGGCGCCGTCCTGATCCTGGGTGTATACGGTGGCCTTGTTGTCCCACCAGGACTGCTTGGCCTGGACATAGGTTTCCACAACGACTTCAGTGTCAAGATCTGCAGCTGCATATTCAGCGTAGGTCATGACGCCCTCGCCCTTGGTTTCTTCAGCACTTGCAAAGGCGCTCAGACCAAGGAGCACACAAAGAGTCAGCATCAGAGCAAGAATCTTTTTCATAATCGGTTCCCCTTTCAGTCATTCGGCTTGCCTTCCGGCAGCCGGCGAAACATATTATACGGTCTTACTTTCTCTTTGAAAAGTCTTTTCTGTGCTTTTGGAGAAAATCGCGCAGCGCATACAGGCCAATCCCGACCCAGAGGACAGCCAGTCCGATGAGCAGGCCCCTGGACATGCCGGGCAGCGGTCCCAAATCCTGCTTTCCGCCCATGCCCTGTGCACTGTCTCCCTGATTGAGGTGGTAGAGCGAGACGATGTCGCTGTAGAGCTTTTCAAAATAGGCGTCATCGACGGTCTGCTTGCGGCGGACGGACTTGACGGTGTTCTCAATGAGCTGTCCCGCGGCGTCGCGAAGGGAGGCAGAGCCGTTGAAGGCGGGCGTGACAAAGGTGGAGGCTACGTTGTCGGTGAGCAGGCGGGAGGCCTCAATCTTGACGGCGTAATGCTCTTTGTTGTCTTCCCCGATGCGCGCGAGGTAGTCCACATACTCGGGAGCCTGCTGAGCACAGGTGGTGACAGGCACATAGCCCTCGGTCGAGGCATACGCGATCTGCACATCGTTGGAGAGCAGGTACTGCGTGAAGAGCCAGGAGGCGAGCACTTCCTGCGGGTCGCCGTGGTTGAAGACGCACACGGACGGTCCCTGGGAGATCATTTTCGGATTGGCGGGATCAAACTGGGGCACCATGCGCACCGCGGTTTCAAAGGTGACAAACTTGTCGCGGCTGATGTCGGTCAGCGGGGCCTCAGAGCCCATCCAGGTGGCGCCGGCGGTGGAGTCCACGGCAAAGACGCACTGGCCGGCGTTGAGGAAGTTGGCCGGATAGCTGGAAATCTTGAAGGTGGAGAAGGCGCCGTTGGAGACATGCTGTGAAATGGTTTCGAGCAGTGATTTGGTGGTGTCGTTGAACAGCAGGATCCCGCCGTTTTCCGTGGAATAGCCCGCGCCGAGCTGGCGGAGCATCTGGATCATCATATTGTCCGTGGACTTGTAGATGAAGGGGATCATGACCTTCTGCCCGTTGAGGAGATAGACGCCGTCGGCATCCTTCTGCGCGGCCTTGTCGGAGACTTCCCAGATGAAATCCCAGGTCAGAATGTCCGGGACTTCATACCCGAGCTTTTCGACAAAGGTCTTGTTGATATAGACCGCTTCGGTTGAGCGCATATAGGGAAGAGCATAGTGGGTTCCGGCAATGACGCACTCGGAGAGGAACTGCGGGATGATCTCATCCTGCGCAGGCCCGTCAAAGCGCAGCTCACTCCCGCCCAGGCCGTAGCGCGGATCGCTAAACAGGGGATCGAGCGGCACCACGACGTTGTTGCCGGTCATATAGGTGGCAATATGGTCGGGGTAGGTGATGCAGACATTCGGGGTGGTATTGGTGGAAATATTGGTGATGACGTCATTGTAGATCTTGCCGTAGTCGGTATACAGGCGCATATTCACGTGAATATTGGGATAGAGCGCCTGGAAATCATCAATGGCCTTCTGATAGATCTCCGTCTGTGTCTTATTGGTGTCATTCTTGGCCCAGAAGACGATCTCATAGTCTCTGGAGGTATCCAGGGACTGCGGGACCTCAAAGGAGCCGACCTTGCGCGAGCCGTGGCAGGCGCTGAGGAGAAGCAGGGCGGCCAGGAGGAGGACAAAGAGGCAAAGACGCTTTCTCATCCTTTGGTCCCTCCTCTCGAGACGCCTTCCATGATCTTCTTGTGGAAGACCAGGAAGAGGACAATCAGGGGCACGGAAATGACCACGACAGCGGCCATCATGGCGGGAATGTTCTCGCGGCCGAAACCGTTTTCGCGGATTTCCTGAATGCCGTTGGAGACCAGGAAGTAGGCCTGATTATCCGTGATCAGGCGCGGCCAGACGTACGCGTTCCAGCACTCAATGATCTTGAGAATCGCGATGGTGACGATGGTGGGCTGGCAGATGGGCATCATGACCTTGAAGAGGTACTTGAGGTCGCTGGTGCCGTCCACTTTGGCCGCCTTGTAGAGCTCTTCCGGCACCTGCTCGAAGTTTTCCTTGAGCAGGTAAATATAGAAGACGCTCGCAATGCTCGGGAGGATGAGACCGGAAAACGTGTTGCGAAGGCCGAGGTTCGTGATGGTGACAAAGTTGGTGATGACGACCAGCTCGTTGGGGATCATCATCAGGGAGAGGAAGAGCGTAAAGGTGATCTTCCTTCCGATAAAATCAAGGCGCGCAAACGCATACGCGGAGAGCACCACGACCACGATCATGATCACGGTGGTCACGCCGGTGTAGATCAGGGTATTGAGGAAATAACGGCCGAGCGGGACCGCGGAGAACGCGTCAAAGTAGTTCTGCAGCGTCGGCTGAAGGGTGAAGAACGCGGGCACATACTCGCTGTTGTAGGCGCTGTAGCTTTTGACGGAGGTCAGGAGCATCCAGTAGAAAGGGAACAGAACGATCACGGCCCAGAGCGTCAGAAAGAAGTAACTGAGGATGCGGCCGGCCATGCTCCGGGTCTGGCGGGACCGGCGTTCCTGGGAAACAGCCTGTTTTTCCATACCGCTCACCTCACGCATAATGGACATGCCGGCGGCTGACCAGAAGGTTGATGACGGTAATGGTCAGGACGATGGCAAAGAGAATCAGAGCCGCGGCGCTGGCGTAGGACGGATATCCGCCGCTGTCACCGTAGAGCATGTCATAGACATAACCCACAATGGTATTCATTCCGGCCGCGTTGAGATTGGTGCCGAAGAGGGCGACCTCATCGCTGTAGGCCTTGAATGCGCCGATGAAACCGGTGATGACCAGATAGAAGATCATGGGGGAGATCATCGGGAGCGTGATCTTGGTAAAGATCCGCCACTTGGGGGTTGCGTCCACCCGCGCCACTTTATAGTAGTCGGGATTGACGGAGGCCAGGGCGCTGGTGAGAATGAGAATCTTGAAGGGCATGACGACCCAGACCGTGTACAGGCACATGACCAGCATCTTTGCCCAGTAGGGGCCGTCAATGAAATCGACGGACTCCCCGCCGAAGAGGGCAATGAGCGCATTGATCATGCCGTCGGAATAGGGCGTTTTCTTGAAGAGAATCATGAAGACCAGGCCGACCGCCAGCGTGTTGGTCACGTAGGGCAGGAAAAAGACGGTCTGGTACAGATCCCGCAGCTTCGGAATGGAGGCGAGCAGCATGGAGATCAGAAGGGCCAGGCCTGTGGAGACCGGCACGGTGATGACGACCAGCAGCAGGGTGTTCTTGACCGCCTGCAGGAAGTAGGGATCGTGGAGCACATAGGAAAAGTTATACAGTCCGACGCCGAAATATGTCTGGGAAGCGGAGTTGTAGCCCTCCTCGAGGGAGTAGATGACCACGTCCACGAGCGGGTAGAGCATAAAGACGCCCAGAAAGAGGAGAGCAGGCAGAAGATACAGCCAGCCCTTGAAACGGTTCATTTTCATGGCTTTCCCCTCCGTCAGCTCAGCGCAATGCGCTCTTCGGTCTCGATGTGGAAGGCATCGACCTTGGCAGGACGCAGGCGGAAACGCACGGTTTTGCCGGAAATCTTGTTTTCGGCGTCGATGATCGCCCGGATCTGGGCGGACGCGGCGTCATGACTGCACACGACGCTGGTGTCGCGGCCCATGACCTCGACAGCATGCACACGGCACTCCAGCGGGCCTTCGGGATCCGGAATGAAGCCTTCCGGACGGATGCCGACATAGACTTTCTGGGGCTGTGCGGCCGGTGCGGGCAGGACAGCGGCCTGGCCGATCCAGAGCTGTCCGTTTTCAATGCGCCCTTCAAAGACGTTGACGGGCGGCGTACCGAGGAACTTGGCGACAAAGAGGTTGACCGGATCGTCATAGACGTCCTGAGGCCGGCCGATCTGCTGCACCAGGCCGCTCTTCATGACCACGATCTGGTCGGAAATCGACATGGCTTCCTCCTGGTCATGGGTGACAAAGACGGTCGTGATGCCGGTTTCCCTCTGGATGCGGCGGATTTCCTCGCGCGTCTGCAGACGCAGGCGGGCATCGAGGTTGGAGAGCGGTTCATCCAGAAGCAGGATGCGGGGCCGCTTGACCAGCGCGCGGGCAATGGCCACGCGCTGCTGCTGTCCGCCGGACATTTCCTTGGGCCTGCGCTCAAGGTAATCGGAAATCTGTACGAGGGCTGCCGCTTCCTTGGCTTTTTCCAGCATGACCTGCTTGGAGAGCTTCTGGGCCCCGCGCAGGTTCTGCAGCGGGAAGAGGATATTCTCCAGAACCGTCAGATGCGGATAGAGCGCATAGTTCTGGAAGACAATGCCCACGCCGCGCATTTCAGGCGGAAGATCGGTGACATCGTCATCCCCGAAGAAAATGCGGCCGCTGGTGGGCTTTTCCAGGCCGCAGATGAGGTTGAGCGTGGTGCTCTTTCCGCAGCCGGACGGTCCGAGTAGGCCGGTGAGTGTTCCGTCGGGTATCTCATAGGTGAAATCGTTGACAGCCGTCACCACAGACTTGTCTTTCCGGTTGCGGTTCGGAAACTGTTTGGTGACATGCTCCAGGGAAATCTTCATGTGCCCCCACTTCCTTTTCCAAAGGCGTCGCCTGAAATAGCGAACAAACCACCTTGAATTGTACTTGATTGCACGGCGCAAAGTCAAGCAACACCGAAGATTCAGAAGCTTTTTCGCGAAAAAGTCCGCCTTTGCGCCGGCACCAATGAAACCGCGCGGCATTCGGGCATGCAGAGCCTGCGCTGTCAGGGTTCCCGGCTTTACCGGGGGCGGCTTTTGTGCTATATTGGCCGGGACAGGAAAAACGGGGAGGTCGATTCTGTGAAGGAACCATTCCTGATTGTGGATGGAAACAGTCTTCTGCACCGTGCGTTTCATGCACTGCCGCTGATGGATGCAAACGGTGTGTATACCAATGCGGTCCATGGCTTTCTCTCCATGGTGCTCAAGGTGGTTCAGGATGAGCACGTGCAGTATCTGGCGGTCTGTTTTGACGTTCACGGCCCGACGTTCCGGCATCTCGAGTATCCGGAATACAAGGCGGGCAGGGCTCCGACCGCGCCGGAACTGATTCAGCAGTTTGACACGCTCAAGCAGCTGCTGACGGACATGGGGATCCGGTATTACGGGGGCCAGGGCTGGGAGGCCGACGACCTTCTGGGCACGCTTTCACGCCTGGGCGTGGAGGCCGGTGTCGCACCGCTGCTGCTCACGGGAGACCGGGATGCACTGCAGCTGGTGGGCGGAGGCACGGAACTCCTGTTTACGAGAAAAGGCATTTCTGAGGTCATCCGGTTTACACCGGGGATGGTCTATGAACAATACGGCTTCCGGCCGGACCAGGTGACGGACTGGAAGGGACTGGCCGGCGACAGCTCGGACAACATTCCGGGCGTTCCGGGCGTGGGCGACAAGACGGCCGTGAAACTGCTCCAGCAGTACGGAAGCCTGGAGGATGTGCTGAGCCATGCCGGTGAAATCAAGGGCAAGCTTGGGGAAAAAATCCGCGACAATGCCGACCTTGCCAGAAAATGCAAGGCGCTGGCCACGATCCACAGGGACGCGCCGGTGGAGTTCAGGCTCTCGGACTGTGCCATGCCGGACCTCATGCAGGGCATCCCTGCACTCAAAAAACTGCAGCTCAACCAGCTGATCCGCCGGATCACCGGGCAGGGTGCACCGAACCCTGTGCAGAACATGATGCAGCCCGCCGCTGCTGAGGAAAAGGCGGCAGAGGAAGCGGCGCCGGAACTGAAGGTGCTGGACTTCAAGCCTGCACAGGAAATCGAAAGCATCGACGCGCTCCGGGCGTTCCTGAGCGCTCCGGGTGAAGGCAGCCGGCCGCTGGCGGTGTATGTGACGGATACGGAAGTCACCCTGGCAGGCAGTGACCTGCGGGCGGCCAGCGTGAAGCTGGTGGGGGATCTGCTGCATCCCGGGCTGGATGCGGACGAGGTGCTGGGCGTTCTCTCGGAAGAACTCTGCGCACACCCCGCCGTGGTCCATGACGGCAAACGCCTGCTGCATCTGCTGCGCAAGTGGAATAAGCCGATCCCGGCATCCTTTGACTGGGACGTCATGCTGGGCGCTTATCTGCTCAATCCCCAGGAAAAGAGCTATGCCTTCGGGGATATCCGCGGGGAAATGCCGGGGGATGCCACAGGCCTTCTCTCCCTGGCCGTATGGCAGAAAAAGATGGTGGAGCAGGAGGGCATGATGCGGCTCATGCAGGAAGTCGAGCTTCCGCTGTCGTTTGTGCTCTTCCGCATGGAGGATGTCGGTTTCCGCGTGGACCGGGATTTCCTCAAACAGCTCGGTGTGCGCTATACCGAGGAGATTGAGCACCTGAAGCAGGCCATCTATGACGCCTGCGGCGTGGGCGTCTTCAACATCAACAGCCCCAAGCAGCTGGGCGATGTCCTCTTTGAACACCTGAATCTGCCCCACGGGAAAAAGACCAGCCGCGGGTACTCCACGGCGGTCGAAGTCCTGGAAGACTTAAGGCCGGTGGCCCCGCAGGTGATTGAGCCGCTGCTTCGCTACCGTCAGCTGACCAAGCTGAACGGAACCTATATTGAAGGCCTGCTGCCGCTGATGGATGCGGAAGAGCGCGTGCACAGCTATTTTGATCAGACGGGCACGGCGACCGGCCGCATCTCGTCCTCGGAACCCAATCTGCAGAATATCCCCGTGCGCACCGAGGAGGGCAGGGAAATCCGCGAGGCCTTCCTGCCACGAGAAGGCTGGCGTATTGTGGATGCGGACTACAGCCAGATCGAACTGCGGCTGATGGCACATTTCTCCGGCGATGACGCGATGGTTGACGCCTTCCGCTCCGGACAGGACGTTCACGCAAGAACCGCCAGTGAAATCTTTGAGGTGCCGCTCAGTGAAGTGACAGGCACGCTGAGATCGCGCGCGAAGGCTGTGAACTTCGGGCTGATCTACGGAATTTCCGCTTTCGGACTCGCCCGGAACACCGGGGTTTCCCGCACCGAAGCGCAGGAATTCATTTCCCGCTATTTCCACCGCTATCCCGGCGTCAAGCGGTTCATGGATGAGACGGCCGAGAGCGGCAAGGAAAAGGGGTACGCCGTGACGCTCATGGGCAGGCGGCGCTATCTTCCGGAACTGAAGAGCGCGAACATGAATATCCGCGAGTTCGGCAAGCGCGCGGCCATGAACACGCCCGTGCAGGGCACCGCGGCGGATATCATCAAGCTGGCCATGGTCCGGGTAGATGAGAAGCTTCGCGAGGAGAAAATGCAGAGCCGCCTGATTCTTCAGGTGCACGACGAACTGCTGCTCGAATGCCCGCCCGAGGAAGTGGAAAAGGCCAGAGGGCTTCTGCGCGAATGCATGGAGAGCGTCATCGAGCTGAATGTGCCGCTGGTGGCGGACGTCCACGAAGGCGCGAACTGGTCGGAAGCAAAATAATCCGTGAAGGCAGGAAATAACAGGCCTTCGGCGAATAGACCTAAACGTTATGGACGCAGCCGGTTTCCGGCAATTTTCCATGGCGTGCAGGATGCACGCTCAACGATGAAGAACAGAGAGGAGATCCCCCATGCTTGAATTCAAGTTTGATACCCAGCTTCTGATTGACGGACACAACCTCGACGAGGACGCCATCTTTGATTACATCACCACCCACCTCAAGGGCGACAGCCTGCTGGCCGTCGGCGACGAGGATCTGATCAAGATTCACTTCCATACCAACGAACCCTGGCAGCTGCTGGAATACGCTGCTTCCCTTGGGGAAATCTATGACGTGGTTGTGGAAAACATGGAACGCCAGGAACAGGGCCTGAAAGGCTGAGAAAAACAGAAACGCTGCTTGAACAGGCAGCGTTTTTGCTTGGAAAGACGGCGTTTTTGTGTATGTGCACAGAGGACAGAATCGTGTACAATAGGACCAGTTCTGTGCAGGAGGCTGCACCCGCAGACAGGAAAGCGGGTGAGCCCCGGGAATGCGGGGAAAGAGGACAGAAACCGCGGCAGGGGATGCACAGGGCTGAAGGAGGAAATCCATATGATGGATCCGAGCAAATACCATGTGGGCTATTACCCCGTGGGTCAGCAATACAGAAAATGGGTGGAAAAGGATCACATTGAGAAGGCGCCGGTGTGGTGCAGTGTGGATATGCGCGACGGCAACCAGAGCCTGGTGATCCCGATGAGCCTGGAGGAAAAACTGGAATATTACAGAGTGCTCCTGGATGTGGGGTTCAAGGAGATTGAAGTCGGGTTCCCGGCGGCGAGCCGGACCGAATACGATTTTCTGCGCATGCTCATTGACAAGCACATGATCCCGGAGGATGTGACCATTCAGGTGCTCACGCAGTGCCGGGAGCACATCATCCGTAAGACCTTTGACGCCTGCAAGGGTGCGCCATGTGCGATCATCCACTTTTACAACTCGGTGAGCGTGGCGCAGCGCGAGCAGGTCTTCCAGAAGTCGAAGGAAGAGATCAAGCAGATCGCGGTGGACGGGGCAAGGCTGGTCAAGCGTCTGGCGGCGGAGTATGAGGGGAATTTCCGCTTTGAATACTCGCCGGAATCCTTCACGGGGACCGAGCCGGAGTATGCGCTGGAAGTGTGCAATGCGGTGCTGGATGTGCTCGAGCCCAGTGAACACAACAATGTCATCATCAATCTTCCCGTGACGGTGGAAATGAGCATGCCCCATGTGTACGCCTCGCAGGTGGAATACATCAGCGAAAACATCAAATACCGCGAGCATGTGACGCTCTCTGTGCATCCGCACAATGACCGGGGGACCGGGGTGGCAGACACCGAGCTGGCGCTGCTCGCCGGGGCGGACCGCGTGGAGGGCACGCTGTTCGGGAACGGCGAGCGGACGGGCAATGTGGATATCATTACCCTCGCGCTCAACATGTATTCCCACGGAGTCGACCCGAAACTCAATTTTTCGGACATGAACCACCTGGTGGAAAAGTATGAGAAGTGCACGCGCATGCATGTCTACGAGCGTGCGCCGTATGCGGGATCCCTTGTGTTCGCCGCCTTCTCGGGCTCGCATCAGGATGCCATCGCCAAGGGCATGCGCTACAGGGCTGCGCACCAGCTGCATGAATGGACGGTTCCGTATATTCCCATTGATCCCGAGGACATCGGAAGAACGTATGACGCCGATGTCATCCGCGTCAATTCGCAGTCGGGCAAGGGCGGGATCGGGTACATGCTCGAGCAGGGCTTTGGATACAACCCGCCGTCCGGCATGAAAGAAGCGTTCAGTTATCTGTGCAAGAGCATTTCGGACCGGGAGCACAAGGAGCTCAAGCCGGATGAGGTGCTTGCCATCTTTGAGGAGCATTATCTGAACATCAAGGGGGACATTGAAGTCACATCCCTGGATTTCATGCGCGGGCATCAGGATGTCCGCATCCGCCTGACGTTCGTGCGGGACGGAAAGGCCACGGAGATGGAAGCGGAGGGCAACGGTACGCTCAACGCGGTCAACAGTGCGCTCCGGGAGTTCACAGGAGAAAACTACACGCTGCAGGTGTTCACGCAGCACAGCATGCAGGGCCAGGGCTCGCGCAGCGTCGCGGCCTCCTATATCGGACTGCAGCGGGAGGACGGACGGATGTTCTGGGGTGCCGGAACGGATACGGACGTCATTGCAGCCAATACCAAGGCACTGCTGAGTGCCTTTGCCAACATGAAGAAAGAAGGCGCTGAGTGATGGGCATGACCATGACACAGAAAATCCTTGCTGCCCATGCAGGGCTGGACCGGGTGGAACCTGGGCAGCTGATCAGCGCCAGACTGGATCTCGTGCTGGGCAATGATATCACCACGCCTGTTGCGGTGAACGCCTTTCGCCGTGCGGGGCTGACCAGGGTCTTTGACCCTGAGCGGGTGGTCATTGTGCTGGACCATTTTGTTCCCAACAAGGATATCAAGGCGGCCGAGCAGTCCAAGACATGCCGGGACTTTGCCAGGGAACAGGGCATCCGCCATTTTTACGATGTCGGAAAGATGGGGATCGAGCATGCCCTGCTTCCGGAACAGGGCATTGTCACGGCCGGAGACTGCATGATCGGGGCGGACAGCCACACCTGCACGTACGGCGCGATCGGTGCTTTTTCCACCGGTGTCGGATCGACCGATATGGCCGCGGGCATGGCATCAGGCAAAGCCTGGTTTAAGGTGCCTCCCGCCCTTCAGATCCGCCTGACGGGCCATCTTCCGGAGAACTGCAGCGGGAAGGATGTCATCCTGAGCCTGATCGGCCGGATCGGGGTGGACGGCGCACTGTACAGAAGCATGGAATTCTGCGGGGAGGGCGTTTCAAGCCTTTCCATGGATGACCGTCTGTGCATCTGCAATATGGCGGTCGAGGCCGGGGCGAAGAACGGGATCTTCCCGGTCGACGACATCACCCGCGCGTATCTTGAGGGCCGCAGTGAACGCGTGCCAGTCGAATACGCCGCGGATGCGAATGCAGACTATGAGCAGGTCGTGGACATGGATCTCTCAGCGATCGTGCCGACGGTCGCCTGCCCGCATCTGCCCGGAAACACGCGTCCGGCAGCCGAACTGCATGACGTGCGGATTGATCAGGTCGTGATCGGGTCCTGCACGAACGGGCGCATGGAGGACATGGAAGCCGCGTGGAAGATTCTCAAAGGGAAGACGATTGCAGACGGCGTCCGCTGCATCATTATTCCGGGCACCATGCAGATCCTGCGCGAGTGCGTGCAGCGGGGCTGGTATACCGATTGGATCGATGCTGGCTGCGTGGTGTCCACGCCGACCTGCGGTCCGTGTCTGGGCGGATACATGGGCGTGCTTGCAAAGGGTGAAGTCTGCATCGCCACCACCAACCGCAATTTTGTCGGACGCATGGGGCATGTCGAGAGCAAAGTCTATCTGGCCTCGCCGCAGACAGCTGCGGCCAGCGCACTGGCCGGGTACATCACCGAATACAGGGAGGCGTAAAGCATGGAGACACAGGGCAGAGTCTTTAAATATGCAGACCATGTGGACACGGATGTCATTATCCCGGCCCGGTACCTGAATACGCCGGACGCGAAGGAGCTGAGTCTCCACTGCATGGAAGACCTGGATCCGGACTTTATCCGCGAGGTCCAACCGGGCGATGTGGTGGTGGCCGGCTGGAATTTCGGCTGCGGTTCCTCACGCGAACATGCCCCGCTGGTGCTCAGGACGTGCGGCGTAGGGTGTGTGATTGCCAGAAGCTTTGCGCGGATTTTCTACCGCAACGCGATCAATATTGGACTGCCCATTCTGGAGTGCGACCAGGCGGCGGTGGAGATTGAGGCCGGGGACCAGGTGAAAGTGGATTTCGACACCGGCGTGATTACGGATCTGACCACCGGAAAAACGTATGCCGCGCAGCCGTTCCCTCCGTTCATCCAGCAGATGATTGCCTGCGGCGGCCTGATGAATTCTCTGGCAAAGGAGCAGGCGCATGAATAAGGAGATTGCTGTGATCCGGGGGGACGGGATCGGTCCCGAGATTGTCGCCGAGGCCCTGAAAGTGCTGGACCGGGTGGCTGACGTGTTTGGGCATTCCTTTCATTATGCGGAAGCCTGGATGGGCGGATGCGCGCTGGACCGGTTTGGCGATCCGCTGCCGGAACAGGAACTGGAAAAGTGTCTTGCAGCCGACAGTGTACT